>RCUS01000139.1_pt1 | contig 58300 bp, 48 predicted proteins | sample 2166221 | NCBI WGS metagenome assembly RCUS01 (sample SAMN09932758, study PRJNA488358) | compost metagenome | isolation source: compost soil in cyclohexanecarboxylic | place: Germany: Experimental Botanical Garden
GCTGCCTCCGACTCCTCCGCTTATGTGAAGGAAGTCGTATCGCTGGTCAACGCGGAACGCGCCAAGGCGGGGCTTGCGCCGCTCAAGGCTCTGGACAGCCTGAACAAGGTGGCTGCCGCCAAAGCGTCGGATATGCGGAGCAACAACTATTTCTCCCATACCTCGCCGACCTACGGTTCGCCGTTTGATATGATGAAATCCTTCGGTGTCAGCTTCGGCTATGCAGGCGAGAATATCGCCATGGGCCAGAAGACGCCGCAGGAAGTGATGAATGCCTGGATGAACAGCGCCGGACATAAGGCCAACATCCTGAGCAAGAACTTTGACTCGATCGGCGTGGGCTTCGACAACAACTACTGGGTTCAGGAGTTTACCGGCAACTAAACCACGTGCTATTAGCCGCTTTGGCCATCTTCGGATGACCGAAGCGGCTTTTTTAAAATATAAGACTTTATAAGTTGTTGCTTACAATAGGCCTTCTATTTCTCGGTAAACGTATGGCGTCTAAAGGATGCCGTCAGGCGTTTATCCTTGATGAGTTGCGTCACTCTAGCAGGGCTGGTTGAGGGGATTTGCAAAAAGTACATAGAAGAATTATGTTTAAATACAGCAGAATTTGTGGAAGAAACGGAGGAATCGGCTTGAAGGATTTCAAATGGCAGTGGAGAGGCATCGCTTTTCTGTCCATCGCCGCTACGCTGGTGCTCATTTTCGGCTTTATATATGCGGCCAGAGATGTTATTTACCCCGTAGGTTCCTTGTCCTCCGGGTCTCTTCCGGAGAGTTCGGCCGCTCCTGGCGCGGAGGCTTCGGGCAAGCTCCGGGTCGCGGCGGTTGGAGACTCGCTGGCCAAGGGAACGGGCGACGACAAGGGCGAAGGCTTTGTACGCCGCGCCGTTGCCGGACTGTCCTCCGGCGGGACGGAGGCCGAGCTTGTAGGCAATTTGGGCATCAACGGGCTGACGACTTCCGGCCTGCAGGAGAAGCTGAAAGAGCAGGGCGTGAAATATGTTCTTGAACAGGCCGATATTATCCTTGTGTCGATCGGCGGCAATGATTTGTTTCAGGGCGCGCAGAGCATGCTGAACGAAGCGTCCGGCGGCAGTGCGGAGGCTGGCGGCTCTGCCGGTTCAGGCGGCGCGGCTTCCGGTTCCGCAGGCCAGGGATCGGCCGGGGCCACATCCAGCGGCGGCAGCGCTTCCGCCGTACCGGGCAGCGGAAATGCGGCCGGTTCCAGCACGGCAGCCGAAGGCGAAGCTGCATCTTCCGGCCGCGTATCCACCGGCGAGGTTTTGCAGGACCTTGATCCCGCGAAGATGATGGGAGACATCCCTGCCGCGTCCAAACGGCTGGAGGCGGTGCTGGACGGGATTGAGGAGATCAATCCGAAGGCGAAGATTTACTATATCGGCCTCTATAATCCGTTCGGGGACATCAAGGAAATGCTGCAGCCCGGCAACGAGGGCGTTACGGTGTGGAACGCAGCTGCCATTGACATCATTAACCGTCATCCCAATATGACGCTGGTCCCGACTTTCGACCTGTTCGGCGGCCATCTGGATAAGTACTTATCCAGCGATCATTTTCACCCGAATGGCGACGGCTATCAGCGTATGGCGGACCGGATCGTCCAGGCGGTACGCTGACAGAAGGGAGAGGAAGTCATGAACGCAATTGACACGGAAAATGCCAGCAAGGAGGACAGCCAGGAGAATATCGTGCTGTCCGTCCAGGGCGTCCGCAAAAAAATCGGACGGAAATGGATCATCGACAACGTAACCTTCGATGTCCGGCAGGGCGAAATCTTCGGCTTCCTGGGTCCGAACGGCGCGGGGAAGACGACCACCATCCGCATGCTGGTCGATTTGATCCGGCCGACCGAAGGCACAATCGCCGTCTGCGGCCATAACGTCAACAAAGAGCCGGAGAAGGCTCTTCAATATGTCGGCTCCATCGTAGAGAATCCCGAAGTATACTCCTACTTGACGGGCTGGGAGAATCTCCAGCATTTTGCCCGGATGCAGCCTGGCGTGGACGAGGCCCGCATCGAAGAAGTCGTGGCGACGGTCCGGCTGGACCAGCGCATCCACGACAAGGTCCGCACTTATTCGCTCGGCATGCGCCAGCGGCTCGGCATCGCGCAGGCGCTGCTCGGACGGCCGCGCCTGCTCATTCTCGACGAGCCGACGAACGGGCTGGACCCTAAGGGGATTAAAGAGCTGCGGGAATTTATCCGCGAGCTGGCCGATGAGGGCATGGCTGTCTTCGTATCGAGCCATCTGCTCAGCGAAATCCAGCTGCTGTGCGACCGGGTTGCCATTATAAGCAAAGGTCGCGTTCTGGCCGTCGGCGGGGTGCAAGAGCTGGTCTCCCGCAATTCGCCGTATGTGCTGTGGGAGCTGCATCCCGCCGATGAAGGCGCGGCTCTGCTCCGTTCAAAACCTGGCGTGACCATCGCCGACCACGCTGAACTGGCGCTTGACGACAGCGTCATTGCCAATATGGGCAGCGATACCATTGTCACCGTTATGGACGAGAATGCGGTATCGGATACCGTCGTCTCTCTTGTAGCGGCGGGCATCGAAGTTAGAGCTGTGCAAAACATTCATCCGACCCTTGAACAGCTATTCCTGAAACTGACGGAGGGTGAGACCATTGATTAGCCTGCTGCCGCTGATTAGGAACGAATGCATGAAAATTATCAAGAAGAAACGTTTTTACGTCATTCTTCTGATTCTGCTCGTTCTTGTGCCGATGTTCACCTATGCCCAAATGCGCTCCGCTGAACGGAACCGGGAGAAATTCAGCTCCGACTGGAGACTGGAGCTGCAGCAGCAGATTACTGACAACGAAAATTCGCTCAGCTCCAGCCGCATCCCGGAGGAATGGAAGACGTACCGTCGAATTTTTATTCAGCAAATGCAGTATTATCTCGACCATGATGTGAACCCGAACGAGCCGAGCGGTGTCACGTTCACGCGGGAGTTTCTGGATAACTCCGTCTCCCTGTTCATTCCGCTGCTCATTATGGCCGTCGCGTCCGACATCGTATCCGGGGAGCGGACGACGGGAACGATAAAGATGCTGCTGACCCGTCCGGTGAGAAGGTGGAAGGTGCTGTTCAGCAAGCTTGCGGCTCTGCTGATGTTCGTCTCGCTGATTATTTTGTCCACATTTCTCGTAAGCTACTTGATATCAGGGCTTGCGTTCGGCTACGGAGGCTTTAATGTACCGGTCTTCACCGGGTTTCAATTGCATGGCGACACAGTCGACATGTCGGCTGTTCACTCGGTGCCGCAGTGGAAGTACATGCTGATGCAGTGCGGGCTGATCTGGTATGTCAGCATCGTTGTGGCGCTGCTGGCCTTCATGATTTCCGTTCTGTTCCGCAGTACGGCGGCAAGCATCGTTGTAATGATGGCGGCGCTGATCGCGGGCTCGATTCTGACCAATATGGCCTCGGCCTGGACATCGGCCAAATATCTGTTCATGGTCAATCTGGGCCTGACCAATTATTTGGCGGGCTCGCCGGCTCCGATCGAGGGAATGAATCTTCCGTTTTCGCTGACGGTCCTGGGGATCTGGGGCATCGTATCGGTATTCATTTCATTCGCCGTCTTTACGAAAAGGGATATTTTGAATTAGAATGTACAAAGTAACAAAACATTTGTTTGCATATTGGATAAGAGAAGAGAAGGGGGAACATGAATGTTCGAACAGGTCGATATGTTCGCTGAAGTCACAAAGAACGGCGCAGCAGACCGGACTGGATACGATGCTGACGACATTCAGGTGCTTGAGGGTCTGGTTGCGGTTCGCAAACGGCCCGGCATGTATATCGGCAGCACGAGCTCCTCGGGCCTGCATCATCTGGTCTGGGAAATCGTCGACAATGCCGTGGATGAGCATTTGGCGAAGTTTTGCTCCAAAATTGATATTGTAATGCGCAAAGACGGATCGATTACCGTGACCGACAACGGCCGCGGGATTCCGACCGGTATGCATAAGATGGGCATCCCGACTCCACAGGTCGTCTTCACCATGCTTCACGCAGGCGGCAAGTTCGGCGGAGCGGGATACAAGAAATCCGGCGGTCTGCACGGCGTTGGCGCATCCGTTACCAACGCGCTGTCGGAATGGCTTGAGGTAGAAATCTACCGCGAAGGCAAAATTCACCGCCAGCGGTTTGAATATTGGGTTGACGAGGCCGGCAAGGAGCATGTGGGTGAACCTGTCACAGGCCTTGATATCCTGGGGAATACGAACCGAACCGGCTCGAAGATTACGTTCAAGCCGGATATTCGCGTCTTCCAGAGCGGCATCAATCTGAATTACGATACACTGTCGGAGCGGCTGCAAGAAATCGCATTCCTGAATTCGGGGCTGCGCATTACGCTGACGGACGACCGGAACGGCCGTCAGGACGAGTTCTACTACGAGGGCGGAGCCAGCGAGTTCGTCCGGTTCCTGAACGAAGGCAAGGACGTCCTGCATGACGTCATCCACTTCAGCGCCGAGAAGGATGATATCGAAGTGGAAGTGGCGATTCAATATAACGGCGGCTACACCGAGACGATTGCTTCATTCGTGAACTCGATTCCGACCCGCAGCGGGGGAACGCATGAGACGGGCTTCAAGACGGCCTATACGCGGATTATGAATGAATACGCGCGGCGCACGGGCCTGCTGAAGGAGAAGGACAAGAACCTGGACGGCGGCGATCTTCGCGAAGGCATGATGGCGGTCATCAGCATCAAGATGTCCGAGGTCGAATTCGTCGGTCAGACGAAGGATCAGCTCGGCAGCGCATCGGCGCGCGGAGCGGTTGATTTCGTCGTCTCGGAGAACATGCAGATCTTCCTGGAAGAGAATCCCCAGGTTGCGCAGAGCCTCCTGAAGAAATCGATTCAAGCCGCGAAGGCACGGGAAGCGGCCCGCAAGGCGCGCGACGAAATCCGCAGCGGCAAGAAGCGCAGCGAGAGCACGAATCTTGGCGGCAAGCTGTCGCCGGCCCAGTCGAAGGACTTCTCGCGTACGGAGCTCTTCATCGTGGAAGGTGACTCTGCGGGCGGTTCCGCCAAGCAGGGCCGGGATTCAAAGATACAGGCAATCCTGCCTCTGAAGGGCAAGCCGATGAATCCGGAGAAGGCGCGGCTCCCCGAAATCCTCAAGAATGACGAATACCGGGCGATCATCTCGGCGATCGGTGCCGGAATCGGCTCGGATTTCGAAGTGGATGACAGCAATTATTCGAAGATCATCATCATGACCGACGCAGATACCGACGGCGCGCACATTCAGGTGCTGCTGCTGACCTTCTTCTACCGGTATATGAAGCCGCTGATCGACGCTGGCCGTGTCTATATCGCCCAGCCGCCGCTGTATAAGCTGACGCGCAAATCAGGCAAGCTGGAGACGGTTAGATACGCGTGGACAGATGAGCAGCTGCAGAATTACTTGAAGGAGTTCGGCAAGAACTTCGAGCTTCAGCGCTACAAGGGTCTCGGCGAGATGAACCCGGATCAGCTGTGGGAGACAACCATGAATCCGGATACGCGCACGATGCTCCAGGTGCAGATCGAAGACGCCGCGAAGGCAGAGCGCCGCGTGTCTACCCTGATGGGCGACAAGGTTGATCCGCGCAAGCGCTGGATCGTGGAGAACGTCGATTTTACCGAAATCGAGGAGTAGAACAGGGTCTGTTCCGGACCCTTTCGATATACATTTCGGAGTGATGAGAATTTCGGAGTATTAAGAAATCTTTGGCGATTTGCGGAGAAGCACGAAGGTTTGGAACTGGAGGAGAGTGATCGTCCGCCTTTGTCCCCGAATATCCCCGATTATTATCCAATTCAGGATATTTGGAGACAACAGCGGCCGAAAGTCCAAACCGTCAGCGCTGCGTAGACTAATCGCCAACTTATTATGAATAAGGCGACAGTTTGAAGAACAGAAGGTGAATGCATGAGCAGTTTATCCGAACAATTTCTGCCGGCGTTTCTGGAGGAAGTCGTCGGCGACCGCTTTGGGCGGTATTCCAAATATATCATTCAGGACCGGGCCATCCCCGACGTGCGCGACGGGCTGAAGCCCGTACAGCGCCGCATTCTGTACGCCATGTATGATTCCGGCAACACGCCGGACAAGGCTTACCGGAAGTCGGCGAAGACCGTCGGGGACGTAATGGGCAACTATCATCCCCATGGAGATTCCTCCATCTACGAAGGCATGGTCCGGATGGCGCAGCCTTGGAAAATGGGCCATGTGCTCGTCGACGGTCATGGCAACTGGGGCTCGATGGACGATGATCCCGCCGCAGCGATGCGGTACACCGAGGCGCGTCTGTCGCCGATCGCCATGGAGATGCTTCGCGACATCGAGAAGCGTACGGTGCTCTTCAAGGACAACTTCGATAACTCGGCCAAGGAGCCGGTGGTGCTGCCGTCCCGTTATCCGAATCTGCTGGTGAACGGAACGAGCGGGATTTCAGCTGGCTTCGCCACTGAAATTCCGCCGCATAATCTGCGGGAGACGATCGATGCCTGCATCGCGGTCATGCAGAAGCCGGAGATTGAACTGGAAGAAATCATGACCTTCATCAAAGGTCCGGACTTTCCGACAGGCGGCCTGATCATGGCCGGCGACGGTATTATGGATGCCTACCGAACAGGTAAAGGCCGCATTTATTTGCGCTCCAAGACGGAGATTGAGAATGTCCGTGGCGGCAAGCAGCAAATCGTGATTACGGAAATCCCGTTCCAGGTCGTGAAATCCCGTCTCGTTACCGCAATGGAGAATATCCGTCTGGAGAAGAAGGTGGACGGAATAGCCGAAGTGCGCGACGAGAGCGGACGCGAAGGCCTGCGGATCGTCGTTGAACTGAAGAAAGAGGCCGATGCCCAGAGCATCCTTGCCTATCTGCTGAAGAAGACGGACCTTCAGGTGACCTATAACTTCAACATGGTGGCCATCGTCAACAAGGCGCCGCAGCAGCTTGGCCTTAAGGCGATTCTGGAGGCCTACATCGCGCATCAGCGCGAGGTCGTAACGCATCGCACCCAGTTTGATCTGGAACGTGCCGAGGACCGGGCTCATGTGCTGGAGGGTCTCGTTAAGGCGCTCAACATTCTGGACGAGGTAATCGCCGCCATCAAGGCGTCGAAGAACCGCCAGGATGCCCAGAACAACCTGGTGTGGATGTTCGGCTTCAGCGAGCGCCAGGCAGATTCCATCCTGACCCTGCAGCTGTACCGGCTGACCAATCTCGAAATCCGGACGCTGGAGAAGGAACTGGAGGAGACAGAGAAGAAGATCGCCTCGCTCCGGTCCATACTCGAAAGCGACAAGAAGCTGGTAAGCGTCATTCGCAAGGAACTGATGGAAATCCGCGACAAGTATGGTATCGAACGCCGTGCCGCCATTCAGGGTGAAGTCGAGGAGATCAAAGTAAGTCTCGAAGCGCTGGTCAATGCCGAGGATGTGCTGGTTACGCTGTCGGCGGAAGGTTATATCAAGCGGACAAGTATGCTGTCCTTCACCCGTTCCGGCGGAGACCGGAAGTCATCCGGTGCGAAGGAAGGCGACTACGTCACGAAGCTGATGGATGTGAATACGCGGGACAGCCTGCTGATTTTTACGCGCAAGGGCCAATATTTCCTGCTGCCGGTCCATCAGATTCCCGACTTCAAATGGAAGGACCCCGGCACTGCAATCGTCAATGTGATCGGCCTGTCCAAAGAAGACGGCATCGCCGACGTTATTCCGGTAAGCGGTCTGGATGACCCGGGTCTCAGCCTGTTCTTCGTCACCCGCAAAGGTCAGGTCAAGCGTACGGAGCTTAAAGAATACGCAACTAGCCGAAGCGGGGCCGTAGCCGCCTGCAAGGTAGCCGCCGATGACGAAGTGCTCTCTGTTCTGCTGAGTGGGGGAGATCAGGATCTAATGCTGATTACCCGTGAGGGCATGAGCATCCGGTTCCGCGAGAACGAAGTGAACCCGATGGGCCGTGTGGCCGGCGGGGTCAAAGGCATACAGCTGCGTGAAGGCGACGAAGTGGCAGCCTGCTTCCGGGTGTCGGACGATGAGGGAGAGGTATTCGTACTTAGCGATCTCGGCTATGGCAAACGCAGCCTGCTGCTGGATTATATTCCGCAGAGCCGGGGCGGCAAGGGTGTTCAGACCTTTGAATTCAAAGAAGGCAAGCGTGTCAAGCCGAACGGCAGCCGGATCGCAGGCGCGTTCTACTGCAAGGAACCGGTACCGGTTACCGCAATTACCAAGGACGGACACATATTCGAGCTTACCACGGAATCCGCGCCGATTGCCGAGCGCAAGTCGATTGGCAAGCTGCTCGTATCGCTGGACAAGAAAGACGAAATTATACAAGTGCACCGTTCGGTCGACTAGACCGGATCAGAGAAGGCATCGTTCTCCGCTGGCGGAGGGGATGCCTTTTTGATCATTCAGCAAGCATAAAGATAGATTAGGCAGCTGCTTCGCAGATCCTAAAGTGGGGTTATTCTTATTGGGTTCGAAGCGCAGCCGGTTATAACATAATTGGAAAGTTAGTAAGGGTAGTATTGGGGCAAAATACATATCACTCATTCTCAATTGTCGGAGGTATGGTCTATGCTGTCATCCATCAAACGCTTTCTCATTGGACGTCCGCTCAAATCGAATGAACTAGGGGAACAAAAGCTGACCAAAGCGAAGGCGCTGGCCATTCTCTCTTCGGACGCGCTGTCGTCGGTAGCATACGGTCCGGAGCAAATCCTGATCGTGCTGATTACGGTAGGCGCGGCGGCTTTCTGGTATTCCATTCCGATTGCAGTCGGCGTATTGGTGCTGCTGGCAGCGCTGATTTTGTCGTATCGGCAAATTATTTTTGCTTATCCGCATGGAGGCGGCGCTTATGTCGTGTCGAAGCAGAACCTGGGGAAATATCCGGGTCTCATTGCCGGCGGCTCGCTGCTGGTGGATTATATTCTGACGGTTGCGGTCAGCGTGTCCGCAGGGACCGATGCCATCACCTCGGCGTTTCCGAGTCTGCATCCCTATAACGTGCTTATCGCGGTCCTGTTTGTCTGCTTCATTACGACTTTGAACCTGAGAGGGGTAACGGAGTCGGCTTCCATTCTGGCTTATCCGGTATACCTGTTCGTTCTGGCTCTGTTCATCATGATTGGGGTAGGCTTGTTCCATATTGCAACCGGGCAGGTGCCTGAAGGGCTGCACACCCCCATCGGGACGCCGGTGGCTGGCATCTCGCTGTTTCTTCTCCTGCGGGCTTTTGCATCGGGCAGTTCAGCTTTGACCGGAGTGGAGGCCATCTCGAACGCCATTCCCAACTTCAAGGACCCGGCTCCGAATAATGCAGCCAAGACGCTTGCCGCCATGGGCATTTTGCTGGCCTGCCTGTTCACGGGAATCGTGTTCCTTGCCTACTATTACGGCATCAGCCCAATGCCAGACGTCACGGTCGTGTCCCAGATCGCGGAAACGACATTCGGCCGGAACGTGATGTACTTCTTCGTTCAGGGAACGACGGCTCTGATCCTTATCCTTGCCGCCAATACCGGTTATTCGGCATTCCCGCTGCTGGCGGTCAATCTGGCCAAGGATAAATTCATTCCGCGCATGTTCACGGTCCGGGGCGACCGGCTGGGGTATTCGAACGGAATCATCATTTTGGGCGTCTTGTCCATTCTGCTGATCATGGCCTTCGAAGGCAAGACTGAGCATTTGATTCCACTGTATGCGGTGGGGGTATTCATTCCTTTTACCTTGTCACAGACCGGCATGATCGTGAAATGGAATCGTGAGAAGCCGCCCGGCTGGCTTCCAAAATTAATCATCAACTCGACGGGCGCACTGATCAGCTTAATCGTAACGGTGATGTTCTTCCTGACCAAATTTCCACAGGTATGGCCGGTCCTTGTTTTCCTGCCGCTGATTATCTACCTGTTCCACCGGATACGGAAGCATTATGAGGCGGTGGCTGACCAGTTGAGACTGAGCACCTGCGAGCTTTCCATCCCCATTGACGGGAATGTGATCATCCTTCCGGTTGCAGGCATCACGCATGTGGTGGAGAATTCTCTGAATTACGCCAAAACGCTGTCAGCGCATCAGATCATCGCCGTATACGTTGCGTTCGAACGCGAGGATGAAGCGGTGTTTGAGGAAAAATGGGCCAAATGGCAGCCGGATGTCCGGCTCGTCACCCTGTATTCGCCATACCGCAGCATCATCCAGCCGCTCGTTAAGTTTATCGACACCGTCCAGCGGAAGGCGAGCGAGTCGAACTTTAAGGTAACGGTCATCATTCCGCAGTTTATTCCACGAAAAGGCTGGCATAATATTCTTCATAACCAGTCGGGTCTCTTGATCCGCACCAATCTGCTCTACCGGCGTAATGTGGTCGTTACGACTGTGCCGTTCCATCTGAAGAAATGATGCCGATTTGTTTATGGGGTTATTTATTTTTTTCCACTTGCAGGAAAAAGGAACTTAACAGCGAACCTATCTTATAACGAATGATTCGTTGGAAAGGAAGGAACTGCAGTGAACTCCTTTGAATTCAGTAAAATCTGGCATAAAATTCTGAAGGATTACAAGGTTCATATGGAGACCAAGCTGGCCCCGACGTTGACCGATGCGCAGCTTACCGTACTTGAGCTCGTACAGGAGCGCGGTGCGGCCAAGCCTTCCGATCTAGCCCCTCACCTGGCGACAAGCGCGGCGGCGGTGACCATGCTCCTCGACCGGATGGAGCGGGGAGGACTAATTGTCCGCGACCGGGATGCGGCGGACCGCCGGATCGTATGGGTAAGCATTACGGATCTGGGGCGAATGGAAACGGCCAGAGGTCTTAAGGTGCGGAGCGATTTCTTCGCCGGAGTGCTGGATCATATCTCCGCCCATAATCAGCAGCTGCTGCTGTATTTGATGGGCAAGCTGGTAGCTCCGGGCAATGAATCAACGACGTTGGAGCTGAGCAGACAAACCTGACGGAGTTACATAGGACGGAAACAGGCAAATACTTAAAGGGGACGTTCTCCGGATTCGGAGGAACGTCCCCTTTAAGTTTAGCTTGCATAACCGATATAGCGGAGTCAGCCGGCTTTAAGTCTCTTCGGAGACTTCTGCGAGTGACTGCTCCTGAATGTCTCTGCTCCACAGGCTCCAGGGAAAGGAGCGGGGAGGCAGGGAGACGAGATTGATTTCCTCTTTGGTGACCGGGTGCGGGAAGCCGACAAGCGATGACCAGAGTGCGATCTGCTGGCCGGGCTTGTTGACGGAAGGGCCGTATTTCTGGTCGCCATAGAGGGGGCAGCCGGCATGGGCAAGCTGCACCCGAATTTGGTGAGGCCGTCCAGTCAGCAGGTTGATCTTGACCAGACTGAAGCCCTCCGCCTTGGACAGCACCGTATAATCGAGCACAGCCTCCTTGGCGTCCTGCGTTCCCTGCCGCACTACGGTGACGGTGTTCGTCTTCGCATTCTTCAGGAGGAAGTTGCGCAGCCGTCCGCTTGGAGCCGGAAGCTCGCCGTGCACAACGGTTAAATAGACCTTCCGGAAGCTGCGGTTACGGACATTCTCCGAGAGCCGGGAGGCGGCTTTGGACGTCTTGGCGAAGATCATGGCGCCTCCGACGGGCCGGTCCAGCCGGTGGACAAGTCCCATAAAGACATTGCCCGGCTTGTCGTACCGCCGCTTGATATCCTCCTTGAGCAGTGTCAGCAGGTCGGGATCTCCAGTCGCGTCTTCCTGAACAGGGACATTTACCGGTTTGACAACACCTAGCAGGTGGTTATCCTCATACAGGATTTCAATGTCCTGAGCAGGCTGGCCAGCGGCTTGTCCGCCGTTCTTGTCCGCCATGGGTTAAGACTCCCAGCGGCCAAGAATACCGCATGGCAGATGGAGACCGGAAGCCGTTATCGGCAGTCCGATTTCTCCCGAACTGATCGACCCGCCGTACCGGGACTTCATCGTCATCGCCAGCATATTCTCCAGAACCGTAGGCGAAATGCCGGTCGTATACGAATTGATCAGGAGAAAGAGCGGCTGGTCGCTCATAATGGACAGACAGCTTTCAAGGAAGGGGTAGAGGCTCTGCTCCAGCTTCCACATTTCTCCGCCTGGACCTCTTCCGTACGAAGGCGGGTCCATAATAATGGCGTCGTATTTATTCCCCCGGCGCTCCTCACGCTGCACGAACTTGAAGACATCGTCCGTAATGAAACGGACGGGGCGCTCGCCCAGACCTGAGAGTTGAAGGTTCTCCTTCGCCCACTGCACCATCCCTTTGGCAGCATCCACATGGACGACGGAGGCGCCGGCAGCGGCCGCGGCAACGGTGGCTCCGCCGGTATAAGCGAACAGATTCAGAACCTGGATCTTGCGTCCCGCACCGGCGATCTTGTCCATCATCCAGCTCCAGTTGGCCGCCTGTTCCGGGAACAGCCCTGTATGCTTGAAATTGGTCGGACGCAGGTGGAATTTCAGCTTGCCATAGGAGATGCTCCAGCTGTCCGGTATGCTCTTCTTCATTTCCCAATGGCCGCCGCCGGAGGAGCTGCGGTGATAATGCCCGTGCACATTTTTCCATTGTGCCGATTCGTTGGCCAGAGGCCAAATGATTTGCGGATCAGGTCTCCGCAGAATGACGTCTCCCCAACGCTCCAGCTTTTCTCCGCCGCCTGTATCGATAATTTCGTAATCCTGCCAATCTCGGGCCATGTACATAGTGATCCATCCTTCAAAAAATTTCATTTAGCCTATATTGTACATCAATTGTACGGTTCTTAACAAACATTTGGACACAGAGGTAAATTCGTCATATTAATGTTGACAATGAGAATCATTATCAATAGACTGAGAATATCGGAGAAGCCGGTAGTCGAACCGATTTCTCAATTTAGGGAGGCGATCTTGAAATGGTCCGAATTTTGGTGGCATATGCCAGTCTGACCGGCAACACCGAGGAAATGGCTGAGCTTATCGCGGAAGGCATCCGTCAAGCCGGCAATGAGGCCGTGCTGAAAGAAGTCCATGAATGCAATGCTGATGAAATCACAGCCTATGATGGAGCGATTCTCGGCGCATATACATGGGGCGACGGCGAGCTTCCCGACGAGTTCCTGGATTTCTATGAAGAGATGGACGAACTGGACCTGAAAGGCCGGAAGGCTGCTGTCTTCGGCAGCGGGGATACCGGCTATGCCATATACTGCGGTGCGGTTGACCTGCTGGAGAAGAAGCTGACGGAGAGAGGGGCCGAGCTTGCCCAGACGGGACTTAAGATCGAATACGGACCCACATCCGCCGAGAAAGAGGAGTGCCGGCGCTTCGGACAACGCGTCTCCGAAGCCTGCATGCCGGTAATATGATGGGCGCCTCCATGTTGGCGGCTGAGAAGCAGCCGGAAATCCGGTTCCAGCCGCTCCGAGATTATATTGTGGAACGGATGCTGCTCGATATGACCGAAGCCGAGAAACAGGCGGGGGCAGTCCTGCCGAAATGGCGTCAGCAGGTACAGTACGCAGTAGGACATACCCTTAACGATTTCTACAGCCTGACACCGGATGTCCGCCGGCAGACACCCATTCAATTCATACTGGAGCATAGATGGCCTTCGCGTTCGAACGCTTTCTCCTCGCTCCTTCATTATTGGGAGGTCAAGAACAAAGTCATGGACTCTCTCATCCGGGCAGTCAGCTATAATCGCGACCATTATGTCATGCCGGTGAAATTGTACGAGGACTGGCATGTAGCCGTGCCTGAGCTGGGAATGGATTTGTCCGTCATTTTTCAGCTGGTCTGGCAGATGCAGGGGAGCAGTGGCAAGGACGGTCTCATTATTCAGAAGTTCATGACCTGCCGGTGCGAGGAGGTGGCGGAAGGATTCTATCATATGGTGAACGTCTTCTGCCATAAGGCGTATGGCAAGCCGCCCGAGCGGGTAGAGCTCTTCTTCCTGATGGAAGGCGAGCAGCGCTGTTATCCCGGTGATTGTTACAGCCTGGAGTACTCACTTGATTATTTGCGGCTGCTCTCCGTGCTGGATGAATCTCCGGATTCCGGAGCAAAGAGCCTTTCAGGGAACACGGGCCGCCGAGGGGCAGAAGAGGTACGCTGCCGTCAACTGCTGATATGAAGCGAAATGACAACAACCCCATGAATGATTTGAATTCATGGGGCTGCTCTGTAATTTACCCGTTATAACGGTAATAATCCTGTTTATTGATCATGACAAAACCGGAGCTTTCATACAGCTTCAGCGCATTCGGGTTATCAAGGGCAACCTCCAGATTAATTCCGTTTCCGTGATGCCGCTCCCGGGCAATGGTCTGAAGGAGTGCGCTGCGACCGATGCCTTTTCCTCTGAGCTTCTCATCGACAGTGAACCCGTGGATCCAGGTTTCGTTATCCTCCGTCCACAGCCGAAGCTTCCCAGCCGCTTCTCCGGCATACTCAATGATAATATGCTCGGTGTCGCTCTCCTCCGCGAAATCCTTGAGCATCTCAGCGGCCTCTTCAAGATTCATTCCGAATCCGCTGCTGTCCAGCGAGGCCAGCAGCGGGGTCTCGTCCGGCCGTGCCGGACGGAGGATGATCTTGTCCTCCGACAACTCGCGCTCCAAGGCGCCGTTCTCGACAGCCTTGGACTCGTCCCATTTCATTTGGTATTCCGCGTGGTTAAGGACCAGCGGCAGTGTCCGCAGGAACGGGGCGGCTGATGCCGAGGCCGCAGGGGCATTCAGCAAGATGGTTTCGGCTCCGATACGGGAGATTGCTTCATATGCCTGCTTCCAGAGCGCGGTGAATATGCCCCGTCTCCGGTATCCCGGGCGAACCATCCCGCAGACTTCGGCTTCGCTGCCGAAAGGATAGATGCCGATAAAGCCAACAAGCAAACCGTCCTCGTAGGACAGCCTGATTTCAGCTCCTCCACTTTCGGGACCTCTGCGCAGAGAATCCCAGTTCAGCTTCAGCGAAATACCGTCATATTCCTCGACGCGCCGCTGCAAATCTTCAATCTGTTCCAATGTTTCGATCGTTGTCAAAGCTATTCCTCCTAGTAAAACACGCGGATACCAGACTATCCTCTTGGCGCGTTACCGCTTAATACATCCGAATATTCAGCGTGTTTCTTGAATTGATGTGCCGCATATGAGCACTCCGGTACAATCTTCAGCCGCTCGTCGCGGGCCTTGTCCACCACAGCCCGCACCAATTGTTCGCCGGCTCCCTGACCGCGCAGATCTTCGGAGACAAAGGTATGGTCAATCACGAGATCCCCGCTGTTCTCATCCAATCTGTATGTAATTTCGGCCAGGTCCTTGCCTTCACCGGCAATATAGAATCGTCCTTCTCCCGTTTGAATTTGTGTCATATTCTTCACTCCATTTCGGGTGTAATGTCTTTATTTTACTACCCGATTTTGGAAAAAGCGAGGACAAGCATGCCGCAGGCGGTATTTTACACATACATCACAACGCGGGTTAGGTTATTTCGAATCACTTGCGTATTCTGCGGGGAATGCCCTAAGATTAAGACACTAACGCTGCAATGAATAGAAGCTGCTTCAGGAGGAATGTCTGTGGATTATGAAGTTATTGTTGAGTTTCAGCCGGTTTATGAGTTAATTAACAGCATACATACGTTTATATGCAAAAAATCCAACAAGAAAATCGATCTGGGCAGCGCCTGGGCTGCGGAAGCCGCCGCCGGATTAAGCCCGCAGTTAATTGCCGCTCTTGAGCAAGTCGAACTGGACAATGACTGGAAGCTGCTTAACCTGCTCATCTATCTTTGTCCGGACAAAGATACCGTTGAAGGGGTGCTGCAATGGCTCGAAGGTTTAACGGTCGGTGAAATTTACGAGACCCTTTCCGGTCATGTCAGCGCGTTTCCTGCGCAGATGGATGTCTTCCGGGGCAGAATGCTGTTCCTGCTCACGGAATGGAACCGGCAGTATTTCAGTTCAGGCAATACGGAAATCCTCGGCAAGTTAAGGGAGCACGCGGATGAACGCATACGCAAGCTTCCGGAGTCTGACGTGATGGACTTTGTCGATGAGACGACGAACGGATTTGTGTTTTTGCCGGGAGAGGGACTGCGCAAACTGGTGCTGATTCCACAGTTTCATTTTCAACCGATCAATATCATTTACAATTTTGGCCCGCTGACCCTCTGTCACTATGCGGCAAGGATCACCGCCCGCGAAGAAGACATCTCGCCTTCCATGTACAAGACCCTTCGCAGTCTCGGGGAAAAAAGCCGACTGAAAATTCTCAAGTCATTGGGACAAGAGCGCAAGACGTTCTCAGAGATTGCCCGAAGTGCGGGAATATCCAAAGGCATTGTCCATGACCATATCTTCAGCCTGAGATACGCAGGCTTGCTGCATGCCTACATCGAAGGGGAGAACGTTACTTCCTACAGCCTCAGGCTGGAAGGCGTGAATCAAATGAACAGTCAGCTGCTGAGTTATTTGACAAAATAAGAGATGATATGCAGCGCGTGTACAAACCGGCCTTCTAATTCGCTATATTGCCAGACGATAAACTGTAAATAAAAATTTTATTGCGTTAACAAGCCAAAGTCTCTTCATGGGAGAACTTTGGCTTTTTTGTTTGTTTGGAAACTTTTGTGCTTCTGCTACTGGAGAATTATTTTTCTGTTCTCTATTTACAGAACACATATATCTTTTTATAATGTGAACTATCGGCTATTAAACATACTTAGCGGGTAGGAATTGTAGTAAATAATTGTGGAGAAAAGAGATGATGTTCATGAGAAAAAGTACACTGCTGTTAACCTCATTACTGATTGCCGGGTCATTGCTCCTATCAGCTTGCGGAAGCGGCAATAACAATTCGGAGGCAGAGGGCAATACTGCGGCATCGACCGCGGGTGCAACTGCTCCGGCTGCCACTGAAGCAGCGGCTTCGGCGGCGCCTGTTCCAGCGGGAGCGCTCAGCGAGCCGTATACGGCAAATGATCTGTCCAAGCTGCCGGCAGCCGCGCAGAGCCGCACCGATACGATTATTGTGGGGCTTACCGATCCCAGCGGCGCGTTCACGCCCTATTTTCAGGAGAGCGGATATGACGGCAACGTCTCCTCCTTGCTGTATTCGTCGCTCGTAAATGTGGATGACAAAGGAGTGCCCGTTCCTGAGCTGGCTGAGAGCTGGGACGTATCGCAGGATCAGCTTACATACACTTTCCACTTGCGGAAGGGCTTGAAATTCAGCGATGGTTCGCCGCTGACCGCGGACGATGTCGCTTTTACCTGGACGATCCAATATGACAAGAGCTATGACGGCGGTTCCACCGTACCCTCACTGAATGTAAAGGGCGGAAAGGCATACAAGGAAGGCAAGGCCAAGACGGTTGAAGGCATCAAAGTCATTGATCCCCAGACGATCTCGGTAACGCTGGAACAGCCGAATGCAACAGCTCTCGTCTCGCTCGGCTCCAACGTATTGTCCAAAGCTTACTACGGTAAGGATTACACCTTCGGCCATCTGGAATATATCAAGAAGCTGCATGAGAAACCGCTGGGCGACGGGCCTTACAAGCTGGAGAAATTCATCCCGGGCCAGGAAGTAAGATTGGTTGCGAACGAGAATTACTTTAAGGGCAAGCCAAAGACCGAGCATTTTATTTACAAAACCTCGCAAGGCGACGCCTGGCAGTTCCTGGAGACGGGAGAAGTGGACTATGCTTCCTTCCCAGCCACAAGCGAGAACATTGATAAGCTGAAGGCGCTGGGCTTCGTCAACATCATCCCTTATACACCAAGCACTTACGGCTATATGCAGGTGAACCTGAAGCATGCACAGCTGGAAGACAAGCGGGTGAGACAGGCGATCGCCTATGGTCTTGACCGTCAGAGCATTTATGTGGATGCCGCTCAAGGCGCTGGCGCCGTAGCCAACATTCCGGCTTCACCGATCTCCTGGTCCTATACGACCGAGGGCATCAATCCTTATAAATATGATCCGGAAAAAGCCAAACAACTGCTCGATGAAGCGGGCTGGACCGTTGGCTCGGACGGAATCCGCGAGAAGGACGGCAAGAAGCTCAGCCTCCATTATCTTGGCTTCAAGAGCCAGAGCACTGACATTTTCATACCGGTAGCCAAAGAGAATTTTGCGGCGCTCGGCATTGATTTCCAGCCGGAAATATTCGCCGATTTCAACGCGCTGGTGTCCAAAGTCGAGGGCGGAGACTATGACCTGGCATCCTTCTCCACTTCGATGCTGACCGATCCTGCGGACGGCTTCATGCAATTCTTCGACGGAGAAATTACCGATTATAACAATCCGAAATTCGTGGAGCTGTACAACAAAGCACTCGCCACGAACGATATTGAACAGCGCAAGGCGGTATACAAGGAACTGTATCAATTGTTCAACGACGAGCTTCCGGTCATCTTCACCAATTACAAAAAGACGGTATATGCCTATAACGGACGCATCCAGAATGTTTCGGTCAGCCCGTTCATCGGGCTTTCGGGCAGCCTGCCCGAATGGACGCTGAAATAATCCGTATTCCGTCCCTTGCCTCCGCCTGCCGGGGACAGGGGACGGATTCATAAAGGGAGCCGATTATGAGTACCTATCTGACCAAAAGACTGCTGTATATCGTCCTGATTCTGTTCGCCGCCTCGCTGCTGATCTTCATCCTCTACGCCAACACGCCCGGCGATTTCATCACCGGCAACATTAAGCTGACAGCAGAGCGCAAGGCGGAGCTTCGCGAGATCTACGGCCTCAATAAGCCGGTGCTGGAACGTTACGGCATTTGGCTGAAGAATGCGCTGCACGGGGATTTGGGCTATTCGCTGGCCCAGCAGAAGCCTGTGCTGAAGCTGTTTAACGATTACATTTGGAATTCTTTTCTGCTGGCCGCCGTATCCACCTTTCTGACCTGGCTGATCGCTGTGATCATCGGGGTTATTTCCGCGTACCGGCAGTATTCCTGGTTTGATACGCTGGTGATGATCGGCATATTTGCGGCGATGTCGCTGCCGTCCTTTTTCATCGGGCTGTTCCTGATCAAAATTCTGGCTGTCGACCTGAAGTGGCTGCCTCCCGGGGGTATGATTACAACCGGCAGCAATGCCACGGGATTCGCCTATTTTAAGGAAGTGCTGCGGCATATGACACTGCCCGTTATCGTCATGATCCTCCTCGGGCTGGGTTCGTTAACCCGTTACTTCCGCAGCAATATGATCGATGTGCTGAGACAGGATTATATCCGGACCGCCCGGGCCAAAGGGCTGAATGAGAGAAGGGTGCTGTTCAAGCACGCTTTGCGAAATGCACTTCTGCCTGCGATTACACTGCTCGGCTTCGAGCTTCCGTCTCTATTCGGCGGATCGATTATTATCGAACAAATCTTCAATTGGCCTGGCGTCGGCCAACTGTACATGAAGTCTTTTGGGCTGCGGGATTATCCCCTGCTGATGGGCTTTACGATGCTGCTTGCGATTCTGACCGTGATCGGAACACTGCTGTCTGACCTGCTCTACCGGATAGCCGATCCGCGTGTCCGGTTATAGGGGGTGGAGTTGTGACAGCCAACAGCCGTTTATCGGAAGTCTCACGTCACCGCGTCCGGGAGCGCAAATCTTCATTAATGCGGCAGTCCCTGCGCAAATTGCTGCACAATAAGCTTGCGGTGGCCGGGTTTGCCGTAGTCGTCTTCATGTTCATACTCTGCTTCATCGGTCCGCTGTTCTCGCCGTATACGGACAACAAAATTCATATGAATCTGATGAATAAAGCGCCGAGCCTCAAGCATTGGCTGGGAACGGATGCGCTTGGCCGCGATATTATGACACGGGTTATGCAGGCAGGGCGCATCTCGCTGACCGTCGGGCTGGCTTCCATGGTCCTGTCTGTATTTCTCGGTGCATTGCTCGGAGCAATCTCCGGTTACTACCGGGGGATTGCCGATCAGATCATTATGCGGATCGCCGATCTCCTGATGACGGTGCCCAATCTTCCGCTCCTGTTCATCTTCGGCGCCATGCTGTCGGAGTGGAAGGTTCCGACGGATTACCGGATGTACATCGTCATGCTGATGCTTAGCGTGGTGAACTGGCCGGGAATGGCGCGGATGGTGCGGGGCCAAATGCTCAGCCTGCGGGAGCGCGAGTTCATGCAGGCGGCCGAGGTGCTGGGGCTCCGCGACCGCCGGAAGCTGATGGGCCATCTGCTGCCGAACATCGTTCCGCTCTTGATTGTCATGGCGACGCTCAATATCGGCGGTTCGATTCTCAGCGAGTCGGTGCTCAGCTTCTTCGGTCTTGGCGTTATGCCTCCGACGCCGACATGGGGGAATATGATCGACGCCGCCAACAACATGATTGATTTCCAGGACCATCCTTGGCTGTGGATTCCGCCGGGCGTGTCGATTTTTGCCACGGTTATTGCAATCAATATTTTCGGCGACGGCCTCCGGGACGTGCTGGATCCTAAACAGAAGAGGTAGGTGGCTATCATCCGATGAAGCCTTTGTTGAATATTCAGAATCTCCATACCGAATTCTACACGGAGGAGGGGACGGTGAATGCCGTTGACGGGGTAAGCATACAGGTGCGCCCTGGAGAGACGGTATGTATCGTCGGAGAATCCGGCTGCGGCAAAAGCGTGACCGCGATGTCCGTTATGGGACTGGTGGAGGAGCCGGGAGGAAAGATAGCTGGCGGGAGCATCGAATTTCAGGGCGAGGATCTGTTGAAGCTGGGACGTCATACCCTGCGGAGCATACGCGGCAATGAAATCGCCATGATCTTTCAGGAGCCGATGTCTTCGCTGAACCCGGTGCTGAAGATTGGCGAGCAGATCGTGGAGCCGTTGATCTTACATTTGAAATTAAAAAAGAAGGAAGCTGCGGCCCGAGCGGTTGAACTGATTCGGCAGGTGGGCATTTCGCGGCCGGAGCAGATTTTTAACAGCTATCCCCATGAGCTCAGCGGAGGGATGCTCCAGCGGATCATGATCGCCATTGCCATCTCCTGCGGACCGAAGCTGCTCATCGCGGATGAGCCGACCACGGCGCTTGATGTGACGATCCAGGCGCAAATTCTTGACATGCTCCGCGAATTCAAGGAGAAATCCAGTATGTCGCTTCTATTAATTACGCATGATCTGGGCGTAGTGGCCGAAATGGCCGATTACGTAATTGTGATGTATTCCGGCAAGGTCGTGGAGGAGGGAGAGGTAACGGAGCTGTTCGCGAACCCGAAGCACCCGTATACCCGGGGACTGCTGAAGTCCAAGCCCGTGATGGGCCAGCGGAGCGAAGAATTGTACTCCATTCCCGGGCAGGTGCCGAATCCGCTCAATCTGACGGAATCCTGTTACTTCCATGACCGCTGTGAACACTGCATGCCTGTCTGCGTGAGCCGCGAGCCGCTGCTGAAGACGTTGGACAACGGGCAAAAGGCGGCCTGCTGGCTGTATGAGGAGGCGATAGTCCATGCCTGAAGCGCTGCTTGAAGTGAATCATTTGAAAAAGTATTTTTCGGTGAACCAGGGGCTGCTGGGCCGTTCGTCCGCGCAGGTAAAGGCCGTGGATGATATCAGCTTTACGCTCCAGTCCGGAGAAACCTTCGGTCTTGTGGGCGAATCGGGGAGCGGCAAGAGCACTGTCGGGCGGACCATTCTCCGATTGACCGACAAAACCGCCGGCGAAGTAAAGTTCAAAGGGATCGATCTGCACAGTCTTCCTCCGGCGGAAATGCGCCGGCTTCGTCCGAAGATGCAGCTGATCTTTCAGGACCCGTACAGCGCGCTGAATCCCCGGGTTCGGGTAGGCGACGCCATCGGGGAGGCACTGCTGGACCACGGCATGGCCACGAAGGCGGAGGCAAGGGAGCTGGTGCTGGAGGCGCTGGAGGCTTGCGGATTATCCGCCTATCATATTGACCGCTTTCCGCATGAATTCTCAGGCGGGCAGCGGCAGCGGATCGGCATTGCGCGGGCGTTAATCCTGAATCCCGATTTGATCATCGCCGACGAGCCGGTTTCCGCGCTTGATGTTTCCATTCAAGCCCAGATCATTAATTTGTTCAGCAAGCTACAGCGCAGCAAAGGCCTTGCCTACCTGTTCATCTCCCACGATCTCAGCGTGGTGGAGCATTTATGCACCCGGATCGGCGTCATGTATCTCGGCTCGATGGTGGAGACGGCTGCCCGGGACGAGCTGTTCGCGCATCCGCTGCATCCTTACACCAAGGCGCTGCTCTCGGCGGTTCCCGTGCCGATCCCGAAGCTGAAGCGGGACCGGATCGTGCTGAAGGGCGATATTCCCAGCCCGGTCAATCCGCCATCCGGCTGCAAATTTCATACCCGCTGTCCGTTCGCAGTGGAGCGCTGCAAGGCGGAAATCCCGCTCTTCCGCGACGCTGGCTCAGGGCACTATGTTGCGTGTCATTTAGCTTGATTATTAAATAAATGGGATATAATTTCATGAATACCCTATTTTGACTTTATGCGACTAAAGTGCTATATTTGATTCCACCACAGGCAAAACGGGTAATATAAGACTGATTAGAATACATATCTAATCGGTCTTGTGTTTTTTCAGTCCATACCTTAGGAGGAATTGATTGTAATGAGTGAAACAGTACGTTTGATCGAAAGAGCCGGGAAGCCTTCCGCACAGCGGAGACAAGGCCTCGTGCCAGTCGTTATCTACGGTGCGGGTTCGGAGTCTCTTTCCTTAAGTGCGGATGCTAAGACGGTAGACAATATTCTGAGCAGAAATCCGCGGGCAATTCTGAAAGCGGAAATCCCGGCTGCGGGAACCAAGGACGTTATCATCAATGAAGTCCAGCGCCAGCCTCTGACGAAGAAGCTGCTGCACATCGACTTCCATGTTATCGATATGAAGACCGAGCTGGAAACGAAGGTTGCCCTTCACTTTACGGGTACGGCTGAAGGTGTGAAGGATGGCGGCATCCAGACCGTGGAGCTGCATGAGATCGACATCCGCACGCTGCCGGACAAGCTGGAGCCGACGCTTGAGGTGGACGTCAGCGCCCTGGCGATCGGCGACCAGCTGTTCGTCTCCGACCTGCCGAAGCATGAAGGCTGGGAGGTGCTGAACGATCCGGAGACGCTGGTTGTCAAGATCGCCCCGCCGGCTGTAACGGAAGAACCGGCAGCCGAAGAAGCAGGGGCGGAAGCGCCAGCAGCGGTAGAAGAGGCAGCCGAGGGTACGGAAGGCAAGGAAGCCTGATTTCGTTTCGGCTATGGCTAACAATAAAAGAGCAGATCGTCCCTTGCTTCAAGGAACGGTCTGCTCTTTTGTATTGATATATGGGATGAACCGGCTCACGTTGTTCTTGAACGATAATCGGCTCTATACCGGTTGCTTTCATTACATAAAATCATTCAGTATGACCGAATAAATATCCTCCGTCAGATGAAGCGCTCCGTCATAACCAACATAAGATTTGCTCAGCACCATTTGATTGGAGATCGGCGCAGAGATCGATAACTGATAAGCGTTCAGGTCTCTGGCGACCGCGCGCTCCCAGGAGCTGCCGAGGATGAGCGGGCGGCTTCTGAGCTTGAGCTTCCGTAATTCCTCTTCCACATAACCACCATCGTTGGAGAACACCGTCTCCGCCACAATATCGTTCGTAAATTTCGAAAATTCGGCTGTCACGCCGTTCTGGTGCTTAAGCGGCGTATCCTCGGTGATGAACTGCTTATCCGGAATCAGTCCGAGGTCATTGGTCAGAAACCGGGAAATCCCAAGCGTGTACAGGCTGTCGCCAACCGTTGAGAACCGTCTAGGCAGCAGACGGGTCTCCAGCAAGGTATCGGCAGCTCTTTCCAGGTAATAGTAATACCGATTCTCTTCCTTCAGGATGACGCTCTCGACGATGGCTGGATCAATGCCGGCGAATTCGCCGACAGTTCTGAGGAAATTGGATGTCTCCGTCGGACCGATCGGCAGCACCGGGTAATGCAGGAACGGCGTGCCGAACTTCTCCTGCAAATGCTCGGCAGCCCGTAATCCTGCCCAAGGCGAGACTACCAGATTGAACTGTGCTTTCGGGATATCGCGAACGGCTTCAATACTGCTATCGGGGCCAAAAATCGTATTCAGCTTGAGCCCGATGGCGGAGAGCAGCTTGTTCAGCTGCTCGATATCTCCGGCCCAAAATGTATTCTGATAAGGAATTACCGACCAGAGATTGACCAGTCCGGGCTCAATCTCCGGCTGCGGCTCCAGAAACTGGTCGATAATGGCATCGAGGACCAGTTCATGCCCGACCAGGTTGCTTCCTTTGAATCCGCCAGTTTCTACATACACGATCGGCTTGCCGCTCTTCTTGAACTTTCGGGCAACCTCCCCAATATCGTCACCGATAATATCCGAAGTGCAGCCGGTAAGGACGACGAACAGATCGCCGTCAATGACGTCAAACGTATTGGTAATCAAATTGCGAAGCTGATCTGTACCGCCGAATACCACTTCTTTCTCGGAGGCGTTCGTGCATGGAATGGCGTGTCCTCCTACATAACCTGAACCCTGATGTCCGTTCTGGGTCCCGAGGGTTACCATCAATTTGGATACGCAGCCTGGTCCGGAATGGACAATCGGAACGGCTCTTTTAATGGCCAGCACCGATTCAAACGCTCCCAGTGCGCATACATGACGGATTTGTTCAACCGACTGAGACATGTTCGTCAACCTCGCTTTTCTCGCTATTCAGGAAAGTAAATGGATCTTGCTCATACCACCAGTTGGTGTAAGGGAGCTTGATGCGCTCTGCCAAGTTCTTGGCCAGACTGTTATTGGTCAGCGCGTCGATGATACGCTCGCCGAATTCCAGCGTACCCTGATAGCCGAAGGCGCTGTATTCGTCGCTGATCATGATTGTGGGAATGCCCAGCTTGGTGGCCCATACCGATTGGCCGGGATGTCTTCCGACATACAGGTCCGGCTGGACTTTTTTGAGCAAATTGATGATTTCATGATTTTGCTGGTCGCTGACACTGACCGGAATATCCCGTTCCTTCTCAGCCAGATCAAGTGTGCAGGAAGGGCAGCCGCCGTGGTCATGCTTCGAATCATAGTGCCACGAGAAGCCCCAGACAACCTCCATGCCGAAATCCTCCAGCAGCCGGATATAGTTATGGGCGAAGCTCGGACCCATGCCTACGACAACCCGCTTGCCTTGCAGCTTGCGCTTGATTTCAGCCAGTTCCGGCGCTGCAAGTTCCTTTTGCTCCGCCAGATAGGCTGCCACTTCCTGCTGCTTCCCTACGGTCTCCCCAAGTCTCGTCAGCCAATCGTCAAAGCCGGCAATCCCGTGCGGCTGCAAGGCCGTTACATAGGGAACGCCGAATTTCTGCTCCAGACCGTTGCCCAAATATCCGCCCAGCGTGCCGCAAATACTGATGGTGGCCGCGGCTTCCGACCACTTCTCCAGCTGTTCGATTGTGCTGAACGGTATGCCAAATTGCGGGACCAGCCCCAGCCGTCCGAAAATTTCGGTTACAATCTTCCGGCCGCTGGCGTAGAAATTAATGACATTGACCAGTTCAGGCCGCTTCTGCTCTGCCGGCTTGATGATCCGCGTCAGCAGGGCGTGGAAGGCTGCGTCGAAGCCGGAAGCCCAGATTTGCGAGCGGAAGCCGTCGCAGAAGACGGGGACGACCGGAATACCAATCTCGGCTTCCGCGTCCTTCAGCGTGCGCTCTATATCATCACCGATAATGCCGGAGGCGCAGGAGGTGGTGACGAATATCGCTTTCGGGTTGAAACGTTCGAAGGCTTTACGAACCGCGTCCTGCAAAATCTTGTCGCCGCCGAACACGACTGCATTTTCCGACATATTCGTATTGACGATTCTCACATTCCGCTTGTTGTCCACGCCGCGGATATGCTGGCCCCATTGGTAGACCGAATTAGCGCCCGCCACATCTCCAGCGCAGCCGACAGGCCCGTGATTGACAATGGCAGCATCGACGATGGAAGACAGATGGCCTTGGGCGCATCCGGAGTTGCAGTTGGTTGCCTGGCTAAAGCCGCGGCCCGCATTCTTCAGGCAGCCTGTGCGTGATTTCTCCGCAAGATCCTTGATTGATCCCTGGTAACCGACAATGGATTTTAACCGTTTTTCGCGGATGACGGCTTGCGAACGGTTCAAATTAATTGGCTTAATAGGCTTGATAGACATAGATTTGAACCTCCTTTTGTTTAGTCAAGCTGCGACGCTTCTTTCCATACCAGAAAATGCTTCTTCAGTCTGGCGAACGACAGGTTGATAATAATGCCCAGCACGGTGATGAAGAGAACAATGCCGTACATAAGCGGCAGATCATAGCGGGCGGTCGAATTGATATAGTACCAGCCGAGTCCCGTGCTTGCCCCGATTACTTCAGAGGCGATAATCATGAAGAACGAGAGCTGAGCGGCAAATTCGATGCCGATAAAAATATGGGGAGCGGTGTATGGCAGAATGACCTTGGTAAACAGCTCTCTGCGCGTCGCGCCCATGGAACGTGCCGCCCGCAGCAGATTGAAATCGACCTCCTTGGCTCCAGCCATCGTGTTGAACAGCACGGGCCAGATCGCTGACCAGAAGATGACTACTACCTTCTCCGCTGTTCCGATTCCGAAGAAGATCATGAATATCGGAATGATCGCGAAGGGATTCAGCTTCTCGCAGGTGCGCAAGAAGGGCAGCAGCGCTTTCTCTGTCGAACCGAAGAAGGTGCCAAGCAAAAATCCGAGCGGAATGCCTACGATCAGCGAAAGACCGAACCCCAGCAGCACTCTGTACAGGCTGATCAGCGTCTGCTGAAACAGTATACCGGAGCTCGCCGAGTTGAAGATGGCGATAATCGCTTCGCTGGGAGGCGAGATGACGCCCTCCGGAATGACTCTGGCGCCAGCTTCCCAGAAGATGAAAAACAATACAATCGGAATGCTGCCGATGCCGATACGTTTAAGCTTGCCTGTGGCGGAATTCATGGAATCCGTCTCATCCTCCTTTGCTATAAGATAAGATCACGCTAGGCTGCGGCTTTGCTGCTGGATTCCGGGGCTTGCCGCCAAGTGAGAATCGAGTTCTCCAAATACTCAAGCACATAATTGAGCGCCAGACCGACGCCCGCAACCATGATCGCTCCAAGATAAATCCGCTCGACGAACCCCATGCTCTGGGCATTGTGGATCATCCAGCCCATCCCGGAATCGGCGCCCATGCTCTCCGAACCGATCAGCATGAAGAAGCTCATGGTCAGACCGGTGCGGAGTCCGGTGATCAAGGTCGGCGAGGCGCCGGGGAGAATCACCTTTGTAAAGATCGTCACCTTGCTCGCGTTCATGGATTTGGCCGCCCGGATCAGCAGCGGATCGACATTCTGGATACCGGCTATGGTCGTGAACAAGATCGGCCAGAACGATGACCAGAAGATAACGGTGTATATGCCGCCCTCGCCGACTCCGACAATGATAACGAAGACCGGAAACAGAATATACGGCGGGATGCTGGAGAGAAATTTGGTCAAGGGCCGGAGAAATACGGCAAGCTTCGGCACGGCTCCGGCTAGAATAAAGCCTACAGGCAGGGCCAGAATCGTAGCCAGGATAAAGCCGAAGAACACTCTTTTGAGACTGATGGAGATGTAGAGCAGAATGTTCGTCAGTCCCAGGTCGACTCCGGTCTTCACGACCCGCGAGAAGGGCGGGACAAACACGTCGCTGACAAGGCCCAGACGCGGGGCAAGTTCCCAGATAATGATCACCAGGAAGAACAGGTAGAAGCTTAACAATGCCCGGTGAACCGAGAGTAACCATTTCATCTGTTAGTCATCCTCCTTTTTGGCTTAGTTGCGTCAGCAGAGCCGTCTCCTCATCACTCACCGCACCGAATCCAATCAGCAGCCGCTCCGGTTCGTATATGTCGATCAGAGGGGAGGGGGAAGCCGAAGCTTCCCGTTGTGGAAAATGGTGTCGAATGAATAGCCAAAACCCGTTGTTTTGCGAAGTTGCGAGTTCTTCCAATGCCTCTTTTACCTGGAAGTGCGAGTTGTTGACGTTTCTGAGCTAACATTAGCTGCTGCCTTACGTATGATGGCATTTCAGCCCTTGTCAAACTGGGTGGTGATCAGATCGTTGACGTGCAGCTGGTCCTTCTTCAGTGCTCCGTTTTTGACTAGGTCATCAATCCAGGGCTGGATCAGTTTGTCCGGAAATCCGTTGCCGGTGTAGTAATAGTGTACGGCATTCACTGGTTGGCCGATATATTCGCCAGTCAGCTTGATTGCTTCTTCCTCATGCGCGGGGTTGACGATCCAGGCCTGCGCTTTCTTAATCGCGTTGACAAAGTGCTGTACCGCGTCAGGATTCTCTTTGATAAAATCATCCGTGAAGTAGTAGAAGGTCGTACCTGCCGATTCGCCGAGCCCCGTATCCGCCGTGTCGAAAACTTCGATCAGTCCGGATTCTTTTGCCAGCTTGTAGAATGGCGGGTGGACGCCGACGATGTCAATGTTGCCCTGTTCGTTGGCCTGAAGGGCTGCTGTATCGCTTTCGAAGGAGACATATTTGATTTGATTCCGGTCAAAGCCCTCATGGTCGAATGCGTTAGATGCGATAAACGTTGTGCAGCTCGGAACGGTGCCGTTGATCGTAATTTTCGCTCCGTTTTTCTTCTTGACCAGCTCTCCGAGAGTTTTAACTCCCAGCTTGGGGCTGACATAGTATTTCATATGGTGATATTTGTCATCCACATCAGGCTTCGGGTCAACCCCGCCGATTGTAACGCCCTTGATTTTGGCCCCGCCGGCGATATAAGTGGCGATGTTATTGACATGGGCACTGGAGACGTTATTTGTTCCGTTCAAGATCGATGGAAGCACTTGTGCGGTAGTCAGCTCGCCGGTGTACTCCACATTGATTCCTTCTTCAGCGAAAAAGCCTTCTTTCTCGGCAATTACCCATGGGGTGGAGGAGCAGTTGACCTTGGTGTCGGTCTTGATCGTGTAGACCTTCTTGCCGGACTTGGCCGGGTCGAAACCTGCGCTCTTCAGATTCGAGAGCCCGGCAGCGCCCTGGATGCCAATTCCTTTCTTCGTCTGACCGAAATAGCTGCCAACTCCGATACCTCCGACCACCACGAGGGCGACCACAGATATAATTACCCATTTCTTTTTGCTAGTTGCCATTTTTTCACACTCCTAATATATTCTTTTTAAGTTAAAATATAACAACTCTAACTACAACAACTCAACCTGATCACCACCTGCTTCGAGTAGTATAAAAAAGAGACTAAGCGAACTTCCGGGGGGAAGTGCGTTAGTCTCCAGCTAACTGGTCAACTTTTTTAAATCCGATAAAACTTATGAGATTTCTGAAATAAAGCTTATTCCATGCCTTTCTCAATTGTCAACGCATGAATATACATAAACCAGCTAGTTCGATAATTTGTAACTTTTATAATGGTTGTCATTTTATGAGGGATAGGACAGCCGTTTTCCCGCCGCAGACATAATTCCATCCAGAGCGATGGCCAGAACCGCAATAATCAAAACACCGGCGAACATCTGCACAATTTGATAATTAGCCTGCGCTGTATAGATCATGAAACCCAGACCGGAGCTGGACCCCATCATTTCGGCCGCGATCAGAAACAGCAATGAATAGCCCGCAGCCAACCGCGTCCCGGTCAAAATGTAGGGGAGGGCAGAGGGGAGCAAGATTTTGGCCGTCAGCCGGAAGCGGCTCAGCCCAAATGAACGCGCCGCTTTGACAATGTCTGCATCGGCATGGATAATGCCGGACAACGTGCTGAACGTAATCGGCCATACACAAGCCCAGGCAATAATCGTGACTTTCGTCAGCTCGCCGGCCCCCATGAATACGATGATAATGTGAAACATGACAAACGGATTGATGTTAGAGAACCACTCCAATACGGGTTCGATGGCAATACGGGCCTTATCCGACCAGCCGGCCAGGGCAATCCCGAGCGGCACGGCTGCAATCAGGGCAATGGCAAGTCCTCCCAGAGCGCGCCCCAGGCTGATCAGCACATGGTGAGCAAGCTCACCGGTTACAGCCTGTGAGCCGATAAACCGGACCACTTGAGTGAAGGCCGGGATAAACTGAGGGTCTACCCATTCAAACCTGACGCTGGCTTCCCACAGGACCAGGAAGGCGGCTACAGCGGCATACCGTTTGCCAAGCTTGGTTAACACATTCATTTGATTCCTCCCGACATGAGTTTGTGGTCCAGTGACCGGCAGGTTACCGAAATGTTCACGGAGAATCGGATGTCGCATCATGACCCGAATGCCCGGAATGTCCGGACTCAGTGTCTGAGTCCATATTCATGTTAGGCATATTGGACATGTGATCCATATTAGGCATGTGATCGCTATGATCACTGGAAGAGGACCTGGGCACATCTCCTTCTCCCGCGAAGCTGCCGTTCGTTCGGCTCAGATGGGCTGTTGACGCGCCTCCCGCCACGAAAAGAAGCAGGGCAGCGGCTAATACGGTAACGGAAAAATAACGGTGCGGTCTGCCCCGCTGCGCCCGGGAGGGAGATTCCGCACTCCACACGGAGTCTTGAGGCTTCCAGAAAAAGAGATCGCGTTCCAGCTTGCGCAATACGAAGCTAAGCGTCACGCCAATCAGGGAAATACATAGACCAACGGCAAATATAGGCGTCGTGGCGTACGGCGACGAATAATAATTGCCGGACCAATGAAGCAGCCAGCCGAGTCCGGCCAAGCCTCCCAGCATTTCTCCGGCCACGAGTATAGCCAGCAGCAAGATGATCGACGTACGGATTCCCAGCAAAATGGAGGGAGCCGCTCCCGGCAATATGACGCGCAGGAATAGCCGGGCAGGTGAGGTTCCCATGCTGCGCGCCGCTTTCAGCAGGTCAGCATCCATATTCTGCACACCGTTGATCACATGCTGCAGCAGGGGCCAGAACGCTACCCAGGTGACGATGATCAGCTTTGCTTTTTCCCCGATGCCGAAGAACAGAAGAAAGACCGTCATTAGTGAAAAGGGATTGACCTGGGCCATTATGCGGAACAACGGGTTCAATCCTTCAGTCAGACCGGGCAGCCAGTATGCGAGAATTGCACCTGCCGGCACGGCCAGCAGCACCGCCGGTACAATGCCCGCCACCATCCGCCATAAAGTCGCTACCGTATGACCGAGCAGATGCTGGTGCTGCAGAAGATCGACGACCTCCTGCAGCACCGCGGACAACGGCGGGAAGTAAGTCGCATTTACTAGTCCGCTTCTTGGCAGAGCCTCCCATAGAATACAAATCAGGGCGATGCCGGATAGTCGCAAACCTGCGCGCAGCAGAACCGGAATATTCCTGGTTGCCATGAAAGGATAACCCCCTCTCCATTTCTTAAATCCTATTTAACTGATAAGTTTTGTACAGTTTGATTTGTCTTTGTTTTTTTGTCAAGCAGGAACATCACTCGGGTGCTGAATGACTCTCGATGCTGCTGTTCCGCCTAGGATTTGTTAATTTCGCCGTTGACAGGTTCAGGAGCCCGTTCTAAAATAAGATAAAGTATATGGGAATTATAGGATATAGGCGCGGCTGACCGACAACCAGGAAGCCGGATGACTGCATTGCAGCCGTCCGGCTTTTGCCGCACTGACGGACTGATCCGTATGCAGACTCTGAAGCTCCTTGAGAGAGCCTTCGGTCTGCTCACAGATAGGACGTATTATCCTGGTCCGTGATTGTGATGGAATTCACAATTTGGCGTGGCGCATTTGGCGTATGGCGCTCTAGCGCTTGAGTCCGCGCAATTTCCGAGCCAACCGGTTCGCCGGAGGCTTGAGACGAATGGCATTTTGCCGTCCGTTTCAAGTCTTTTTTTGTCACTATGAGATATCATGCAGCTTGGGCTGCGGTATGTAACAACCAATTTGAAAGGTGGTGTTCGCGTTGCCGAACGAATCGCGCCATCCATGCTATGACGAAATGGCGCATCATTACTTTGCCCGCATGCATGTGGCGGTAGCGCCGAAATGCAATATCAACTGCAATTATTGCAATATCAAATATGACTGCGTCAGCGAGAGCCGTCCCGGGGTCGTCAGCAAAGTGCTTACGCCGCAGGAGGCCTATGACAAGGTGCGCAGCACGCTTGTGAGTCTGCCGCAGCTGACTGTGGTCGGCATTGCAGGCCCCGGCGATCCGCTGGCGAATCCGCGGGAGACGTTCGAAACCTTCAGACTTCTATCCGAAGGTCTGCCTGAACTGCAGCTATGCCTCAGCACCAATGGGCTGAAGCTGCCCGATTACACGGAAGAGATCGTCCGGTACGGAATCAGCCATGTCACGGTCACGGTTAATACCGTTGACCCGGACATCGGGGCGGAGGTGTACCGGGCCGTGTCATTCCGCGGCAAGGCTTACCGCGGCAGGGAGGCAGCAGAGCTTCTGCTGCAGAACCAGCTCGAAGGCATCCGGAAGATTGCCGAGCAGGGCGTCAAGGTCAAGGTCAATTCCGTGCTGATCCCCGGCGTTAATGACGGCCATCTGATCAAGGTGACCGAAGCGGTCAAGGAGGCAGGTGCATTCTCCCACAATATTATGCCGCTGATTATCTCGCCGGGCAGTCTGTACGAGAAGGAAGGGCGAACCGAGCCCGCGACTTCGCTGACGCTTGAGGTGCAGGCGCGCAGCGAGGCGCTTATGCCGGTAATGCGGCATTGCCGTCAATGCCGCGCAGACGCGGTCGGGATGATTGGCAACGATATCGGCCTCCAAGCCGAAGCCGCACCGGCCCGGGAATACGATCCGGTGGCCCGGGAAGAAGTGCTTCTGCGGCTGGACCGCACAGTATCAGAGCGCAAGCAGCGCCTAACCAATTCGGGGGCGGAAGGAGAACGCGGCAGCATGCGCATCGCGGTGGCGACGCGGGGCGGGGGCCAGGTGAATGTGCATTTTGGCCATGCCCGCGAGTTCCTTGTATATGAAGTGTCCGGTCAGGAGCAGAAGCTGCTGGGCGTGCGGCGGATTCAGGCATACTGCAACGGCAAGTCCGATTGCGGCGATGCGGACAAGGCGTCGATTCTGGAAGAAACGGTGTCGCTGCTGCAGGATTGCTCCATCGTCCTGTGCGCCGCGATCGGTCCCGGACCGTCCGAGCGGCTGGCCCGGGCCGGGCTGACAGCACTGGCGCGTAAAGGAGAGATCAGCGTACTGCTGGAGCAATGCGCGAAGTACCAACGTTACTTCGCTTCCATCTCCTGCTCTCCACAGGGAGCTTGTCCTTCTCCCGCGCAGCAACGGTGAATATTCGGTCATGAAATCAAGCGGGCTTCGCGGCTAATCGGCTACGGGGCCCGCTTGTTTGTGTCCGGCGCCGGAATCCGGAAAACCGCTGAGGTGCGAAAATGGTCATCTGCGCCGTGAAATCCGTCTAGTGATATCAGGCGGTTATCCCCGGAATGAAAGCTCGTGTCACTCCTTGAAGCGATTGGTTGTTTGCTAAAATGAAAGCGCAAATATTTTATCATAGATAGGAGATTCTGACATGGGAGTACCCTCCGAAGAGCTGCTGCCCGTCGTACAAGATAGAGATGGGGATCTCTATGCCAAGAACGAAGAGGGGATACAGTTCGGGACGGCCCAATCTCTCCGGTCCTCCTTGGTCCTGTATGTGCTGGTCGGTACGCTGCTGCCGATGCTGGTTGTCGGAATCCTCTCCGGCAAAATCGACAACGGCATCAGCGCAAGTCTGAGACAGGAAGCGCTTAATCTGGAGAATGCCATCGACAATCTGGATTTCGCTTCCAAGCAGTTCGAGCTGGACGGGCAAATCTTGGAGGATGTCCGCTTTTTTGCAGGAGAAGCTCTGGAAGCGGATATCCGGTCCTCTCCGTAAGGTTAATAAGGAAATTATCCGGATGGCCGAGAATGTCACCGACCCGGTGTCGTATACGCAGGTTGCCGAATTTGATTTCGTTCTCAGCAATTTCCAAAAAATAAAGGACCAGGTGAACGAGCTGATCCATACGGTGACCCGCAATGAGAAGCTGAAGAGCCAGTTCGAGATCGAGAAGCTGTTCAGCCAGATTAATCCGCATTTTCTGCATAACACCTTGAACACAGTTCAGTGGCTGGTGCGACTTAACGGACAGAAGGAGATCGACAGGCTGGTGACCCTTTTGGTGAGCTGTACGGAGCGCGCCTGCAGAAGCTGGAGAGCGAAACCTTTCTCAATATTATTCTCGGCGACGCACCCATTCAGCCGTTCGACGACTTTGTCGCTAAGTGGAAGAAGGAAGGCGGCGATCTGATCACCGAAGAGGTGGAGGAGAAGGTGAGGGCGGAGGAAGCTGCAGCCCAATAGATAGGTAAAAGGACGGAATCCCGCTGGTTGGGATTCCGTCCTTTTTGTCAGCTGTGGCAAGCCAGCCGGGCAAGTTAGCCGGTTAAGTAAGCCGGGCAAGCCAACCGGGTAAGTCAGCCGAGCAAGACAGCCAGGTAAGTCCACAGGGCAAGATAGCCGGTCAAGACAGCCGAGCATAAGTCAGCCAGTCAAGACAGCCATGGTAAGACAGCCTCGTGTTTGCTGCCGGGTTCTCCCGGTCAGGAGGCTTGTCCGTCTTCCGTCTCGATTTTATCTTCCCAGTCTTTGCACACATCGACCCAGGCGAGGCCGCCGGAGTATTGCTCCAGCTCCGCGCAGGTCAGCTCAATCGCTGAGTTGGAGCTTCCGCAGGCGGGAAAAACGGTCTCGAAGCGCTTCAGCGACACGTCGAGGTAGACTTCAAGCTTGCGGGCAAGCCCGAAGGGGCAGACGCCGCCGACGGCATGCCCGGTCTGCTCCAGCACTTCATCCGGTGTCAGCATTTTGGCTTTGAAGCCGAACTGCTCCCGGAATTTCTTGTTGTCAATTTTGGCATCGCCAGCGGCGACAATCAGCATGGCGGACTCGCCTTCACCCTTAAAGGAAAGGCTCTTCGCGATGCGCGCGGGAATGACGCCGATGGTAGCTGCTGCCTGGTCAACTGTGGCGCTGGATGTTGCGAATTCCATGATATCGTTCTCTCTTCCGAAGGAACGGAGATGGGCTTTTACCTGCTCGATGGCCATGGGTTTAACTCTCCTCTCAATAATAGGCTCACAAAAATATCCTCACAAATCAAGCCTGATTTTCTGAAGCAGCAGGGTGAGCTGCTGCTTCTCTTCTTCGGTCAAATCCCGCGTCATTTTGGCATTGGATTCATCCAGTACGCGCTGCAGCACGGGCAGGAATTCCTCCGCCTTGCGCGTCGGGAACAGCAGATAAGAGCGCCGGTCGCCCGGATCTGTCCGGCGTTCGATATATCCGGCTTCTTCCAGCTGCTTCACCGAGCGTGCTGTCGTGGCTTTATCGAATTTAAGATCGCAGGTCAGCTGCTCCTGAGTCGTCCCGGGCGAATGAAGAATCGCTTTGAGGAAGCTGTATTGTCCGCCTCCGCCGATGTCGTATTCCCCTAGCGAACGGGACAAGTACTTCTGCTGGGATCGATGAATATGGGAGATCAGCCGTCCAATCGGTTCTTTTCTGAAGGTGTCGTTCGGGTTCATGGAGGGCTCCTTTGGTCTGAAGCAAACGTACGCCTGTACAGGCGATAAATATGTGCCCCAGACAGTGGTGATGGTATAGAAGCAATACTATAGATGCAATACCAAAAATTTTACCGCAAAACAGTTGCGTACGCAACAAAATTGGAGTACACTTTGGAAGTCAAATGGTTGCGTACGCAACTAAATGCAGAATGCAGCCTATCATGTGCAAAATGCAGCCAATTATGATTAGTGCAGAAAACGGGGTGGTTATATGAGCTCGATCACTCGGGCGACCTATCAGGAAGATGCAGACGTGCAGAAGCGCCGCTGGATCATTTTGATTGTCCTTAATTTGTTTACATTTATGTCCACACTGGACGGAAGTATTGTGAATATAGCGCTCCCGGTGCTGTCCGGCAAACTGGGGCTGCCGATGGCTCAGGTGGAATGGGTTACGACCGGTTATTTGATGGCGATCTGCTCGGTCATCCTGTTCTTCGGCAGACTGGGAGACATCGCGGGCAAGATACGGATGTTCAAGATCGGTACGGTTGTCTTCATTATCGGCTCGCTGCTCTGCGGCTTCAGCGGAACGCTGCCGCTGCTGGTCGCTTCACGGATTGTCCAAGCTCTGGGTGCGTCGATGACCATGGCGAACAGCCAGGGGATTGTGACGGATATTTTTCCGGCAAATGAAAGAGGAAAAGCGCTCGGCCTCATCGGCACTTTCGTTTCGCTCGGCAGCATCGCCGGTCCCAGTCTCGGCGGTATTATTGTAGCCAATCTGGGCTGGGAGTACATCTTCTGGGTTAACGTACCGATCGGTCTGATCGCCATTGCGTTCGGCTGGAAGGTGCTTCCGAAGGATCTGATCCGGGTCAAAGCCCGCATTGACGTCTCCGGAAGCCTGCTGTTCGCCGTGTTTATCGTTGCCCTGTTCGCCGGCCTGCTGCTCGGCCAGCAGAGCGGTTACGGCAACACAGGCATCATCCTGTCGCTGGTCGTCGCTGCTGTATCATTTGCAGCCTTTCTGTGGGTGGAGCTCCGCAAGCCGGAGCCGCTGCTACAGTTGAATCTGTTCCGGAACCCGCTGTTCTCGGTCAGCATTCTATGCGGCTTCCTGGTCTTTGCCGCGAATTTCTGCTTCAATATTATTTCGCCTTTCTATACCCAGAACATGCTCGGTCTGTCACCGTCCTCCGCCGGTTTCCTCCTGATGCTGTTCCCGATCATGATGGTCATTGTGGCGCCGATCAGCGGGGCGCTGTCGGATAAGATCGGATCGGAACTGCTGACATTCGCGGGATTGATCGTGATGGTCATCGCCCAGTTTGGCCTGGCGCAGCTTCATGAAGGCAGTCCGATCACGCTGGTCGGATTATGGATCGCCATGCTCGGGATCGGAGGCGGCCTGTTTCAATCGCCGAACAACTCGCTTGTCATGTCGACGGTTCCCCGCACCCAGCTAGGCTCGGCCGGCAGCGTGAATTCGCTGGTCCGCAATGTTGGCATGGTCGTCGGCATCACCATCGCTACCACGACTTTGTTTAATGTAATGAGCGGCCTTGCCGGTCACCGTGTCACCGGTCTTATCCCGGGCCGTCCGGATATTTTTCTGGCAGGCATGCATGTAGTATTCTCTACCTCGGCCGCAATTTGTCTCGTCGCCGCTCTGCTGACCGGACTCCGATTTCTCCGCTCCAAGCAGCGCGCAGGAGCAGGGCAACGGCAGGTGGGTGAGGGAGGCAGCAGAGGATAAAGGTGACTATGATTTTGGCGCATTGATGTATGGGTTAAGCTGATCATGCGGGATTGAACCGTGATGACGGAGCTTTTCCCAGCCGGTTTCGCCGGCGAACGCACAGTCGGTCAAGTTCTACAATGAGACGGCATCCTCGCAGCCGGGCATTGTCCTGAAAGGAACGGATGGCGTGAACTATGTGCTGTTTGTCGATGTCACTTCCGGAGTTCCTACTCTTAGCATCCAGAAAGCCTAATTCCCGCTGCGGATGCCGGTACGAATGTCGATACGGATGCCGATACGAATGCCGATTGCTGAATCGCACAAATCGTGAATCGCACAAATACAAAGAAGCCTGCTTCCCGGAGATAACGGAAGCAAGCTTCTTTGACGTTATTAAAGTTCCGATGTTGAAAAAGATCCCCGATATTGAAGACCAGCTCTGGCGATTCTTCAACCGATTCAAACCTCAGGACAAGCCTCTGCTCGTAGCTCGTAAGCCGGACTCAGATGACTTTATTTGAGTGAATTCGGTCTGCTCAAAGGTTAACTCCGATTTAAACTAGCGAAGGTCTAGTTCTTGAAGCTATGAATCGGAGCGGGAATCCGGCCGCCGCGGTCGACGAAGCCGGCGCAGTTGAACGAGTTGACCGGCATAATCGGCGCGTAGCCGAGCAGGCCGCCGAATTCCACCATCTCGCCGACACCCTTGCCGATGACGGGAATCAGGCGGACCGCTGTCGTCTTGTTATTGACCATGCCGATAGCCGCCTCGTCGGCGATGATGCCGGACAAGGTCTCCTTCGACGTGTCGCCCGGAATGGCGATCATGTCAAGGCCAACGGAGCAGACGCAGGTCATAGCTTCCAGCTTCTCCAGCGTCAATGCGCCGCGTTGGACGGCCTGGATCATCCCGTGGTCCTCACTGACCGGGATAAACGCGCCGCTGAGTCCGCCGACATAGGAGGACGCCATGACGCCGCCTTTCTTCACGTTATCGTTCAGAATGGCTAGAGCTGCCGTGGTTCCTGGCGCACCGGCCTCCTCCAGGCCCATGACCTGGAAGATTTCGGCGATGGAATCGCCGATCAGCGGCGTCGGGGCCAGCGACAGGTCGATAATGCCGAACGGAACGCCAAGCCGCTTGGAGGCTTCCTGGGCGACGAGCTGGCCGACGCGCGTAATCTTGAACGCGGTGCGCTTGATTGTCTCGCACAGCGTCTCGAAATCCTGGCCCTTGACTTCTTCGAGGGCCCGCTTCACAACGCCGGGGCCGCTGACCCCGACGTTAATGACGCATTCGCGTTCGCCGACGCCGTGGAAAGCTCCGGCCATGAAGGGGTTGTCCTCCACGGCGTTGCAGAACACGACGAGCTTGGCGCAGCCGATGGAATCCCGGTCTGCCGTCCGCTCCGCGGTCTGGCGGATGATGTCGCCCATCAGCTTGACGGCGTCCATGTTGATGCCGCTGCGCGAAGAGCCGACATTGACGGAGGCGCATACCCGCTCCGTAACGGCGAGCGCTTCGGGAATGCTCTCGATGAGCTTGCGGTCGCCGGTTGTACAGCCCTTCTGCACCAGTGCGGAGAAGCCGCCAATAAAGTTGACGCCGACTTCCCGGGCAGCCTTGTCCAGCGCTTCGGCGACCGGAACGTAGGTGTCCGTGCTCAGAGCGCCGGCCGCGATCGAGATCGGCGTTACCGAGATGCGCTTGTTGACGATCGGGACGCCGAACTGCTTCTCCAGGTCCTCGCCGGTCTTTACCAGCTTCTCGGCCGACTTCGTGATTTTGTCATAGATTTTCTGGTTGAACACGCTCAAATCCGTATGCGCACAGTCCATGAGGCTGATGCCCATCGTAATGGTCCGCACATCGAGGTTCATTTCGCGGATCATCTTGTTCGTTTCCTGCACTTCCACCCGTGAAATCATTGTAATCCTCCCACTTGCTGTTCTCTTTGTTGGGCAAAGCTTCGCCCCTTAAATCGGCATTTAAATCCGGTGCATGATATTAAAAATGTCCTCGTGCTGAAGCTTAATCTCGACCCCGATTTCCTCACCGGCATGCTGAAGCTCTTCAACGAGAACCTCAAAGCTCTTTGCAGCTTGCGAAATGTCGACAATCATCATCATATTGAAGTAATCCTGAACGATCGTCTGGGAAATATCCAGAATGTTCACGCTGTTGTCCGCCAAATACGTGCACACCTTGGCGATGATGCCAACCTTGTCCTTGCCCAGTACGGTAATGATTCCTTTCAATGAAGCTTCCCCCTTGTCCTGATTCGCTGATGGTATCATGTATTTCACTCATTATGTCAAATGAAGATGCAAGCTTCAACCAAATGTTTTATAGCGGAGGCTGTTTTTCGACATTTTTTAGAGGATTTTCTGAAAAAACAAAGAAATTACTTCCGATAGCTCAGAATTAATCCCGTACGGGAGACGGAGAGGAGAGGACGCGAATGGCGATATCCATGCTTCTGTTTGTGCTGGCGGGACTTGCTGAAATCGGCGGCGGCTATTTGGTCTGGCTGTGGCTCCGGGAATCGAAGCCGGCCTGGTACGGACTTGCGGGCGGATTGATTCTTGTGCTGTACGGCATTATTCCGACCTTCCAGCGCTTTCCCGGCTTTGGCCGGGTATATGCCGCTTACGGCGGGGTCTTCATTATTCTGGCGGTTCTGTGGGGATGGCTTGTCGAGAAAAAGACGCCTGATCTCTATGACTGGATCGGCGCCGCAGTCTGTCTGATCGGGGTGTGCATTATGCTGTGGGCTCCCCGGACTTAAGCAGCGCGGAATGAATTAGCCGCCAGGCGAAGCCTAGAAACACCAGCCCGATCACTCCGTTAAGCGCTCCGGTTAGACCTGGAGTCATGAACGGCTTCACCAAGCCTCCCGCCAGGGACACGGCTGTCAGAAAGAAGACGGTGGACATAAGGCAGCCTAACCCAAAGTGAAGGCGCTGGCCGCTGTCCATCTTCCATTCGGCTGTCTTGGCGGCGAATACGCCGGTCCAGAAGAGCAGGGTCAGCGGGTTCGCGGCAGTCAACAGCAGCGCTTGGACAAAGCTTCCGCCCCACACCCCTTGAGGAGCGGGAAGCGATGGAAGCAGGGGATAGCCTGCGGCAGATGCCAGCATGTCGGCTCCGAACAGCAGCAGCACCGCAGCGCCCGGCACGCTGAGCCAGGCCCCCGGCTTGCCACGGGAGACCAGCAGCGAAATCCCGGACAGAGCGGCGAGAATATACAGTCCGTCTATCAAGGCGACTCCAAGTACCGCCGCTTCGGCTGCCCCAAAGCCTTTCGCAGAGGCGGTGCCGAGGATGAACAGACAGACCGGACCCACTGCAAGCTGCAGCAGCAGGCCAAATTTAAAACCTCTCAGCAGCATCATTCAGTTCCCTCCTTTAATCGTTTTGTTTGACGACACCCGATCACCGGTTCCAATTCTCCTTAAGCGAAGACAATGAAATCATGGTGTTGCTGCGGATCACGCCGGGAACACTCTTCAGCGTTCGCGTCAGAAAGGTCTCCAGTTCTTCCGTATCCTTCACAAGCACCTTTAACAGATAATCGTATTCGCCCGCCAAATGATGGCATTCCAGCACTTCACTGCTCTCCGTAACAAATGACCGAAAAGCGGGTATTTGCTCGGTTCTGTCAATAACGACGAGCACGAACGCCAGCAGCTTGTAGCCGCTCTTGGCGCGGTTGATCTTGACGGAATAGCCTTCGATCAGCCCCGATTCATCCATCTTGCGGATTCGTTCCGTGACGGCTGGAACGGACAGCTTCACTTTCTTGCTGATGTCCGAGACGGTCATCCGGCTGTTCGCTTTCAGTTCATTCAGAATACTGCGGTCAATGTCATCCATTCCGGGCTCTCCTTGTCTTGAGGTTGAATTAAAGCTAATTGTAATTTCGGCCTTCTAATATGTAAATAGATACGTAAAATACAATAATAATTAAAGTCAATCCCTTGATCATCTGAATAATTTAAGTTTCTAATGCTGGAATTGGAGTCTGGACGTAAAAAATGCAAAAGGGCGGTCTGCGGGCCATAAAGGCCGGCAGTACCGCCGCAAGGTTTCGGAGCTGCTCCGAGTTTCACCAAATCAATATGTTTAAACCCTAAACGTATTACCTTGTCTTGAATTCCAAAGCCGATTCTGCGGCCGCGCCGGAAGATCAGCTACTTCCGAATCACGATCCGGTAATCCCGGGAAGCGGTGAAATCTTCCGCTGTTACCGTCAGTCGGACGACAGTTTCCTCTCCTGTCAGCTTGACGGAGCGGGGCTGCGACTCATCGATCAGCACGCCGTCTACATAGACGAGTGCCCCGGGATGATTGGCTGCAATCATCATTGTGATAGCAGCCCGGTCTTCGGCTGCATTCACCACAATCTCGCGCTGGGCGAGATCGGGAAGATGCTCCGCTTCGGCGCCCTCGAAGCTCAAGCTGGCGATACCGGTGTCCGAATTAAAGGCGGTCATCGTTCTCAGAATGCCGAAGATCGCATTGTCTTGTTCCCGCGCAGCGAACTTGATGTCAAGAGCAGTCTTGTCACCGATCATGTTGGCATCCAGCACATAGCGTTTCTCGACGAACGAGCGTCTGTCCTCCGCCTGCAGCTTCTCGCTGGCAACAAGCTCATCACCCGCATAGATCTCGAAGGTCCTGCCGGAGTTGCCTGCAAAATAGGTCACCGACAACAGATTGTCCCGGCCCGGAATAACAGCCATCCGGTAGCTGAACCATCCGCCGGACTCGGCGCGGCGGAAATTGCTGCCGTCCCATGTGCCGACAGAGGTCGCCTCGCCACGGACGCCATGCTGCAGCTCGTATTGATCGTTGCCGACCGGCAGGCTGTCAATGGTGGCGCGCTCGGTCCGGCTCCGCTCTTTGGCATTTCGAATATGCTTTTGCAGTTCAAGCGAATCCTCTTCGACGATCCGCCAATAGATGCCGTATCGTTCGCGATGTTGTCTGTAGTGGGGGGTGAACACCAGCCTCGAGTCCTCGTCGGTGCCTTTAAGGGCAAAGGCAAGCTTGCCGTCCCTCTCCCGCATCAGATGAGATGGGAGATCGGCCAGCCACTGCTCCGGACTCATGCCTATGACAGTGATGAAGTCTTTCACAAGCATGCTTCGGGTCGGAACGCTGACCATAACGCCCGTAGAGGACAGCTCCATGTCGTCGGAGCCGAGAGCGGCGCTGAGGACGACCGGTCCGTAACGGAAGCCCGCGACATACGGTGCATCCGGTAGGGAGGAGAAGGTGACCGACATCGGCAGCCTGAGGATGATCTGATCGCCATCCTTCCAGGTTTTGTTCAGCATCGCCCAGCCGTTCTCTGCCTCAAGCTTCTCTGGGTGTCCGTTAACTTCGGCTTCAAGCGGTCCCGCGGCCCAGGAAGGTATCCGGAAGCGAAGAGTAAGCGGGGAGGTGACGCCATCCTGCACAGATAAGGTGAAGGATGTCCGGTCGCCGGCCGGCAGCTCCGACTGTTGAATCAATATGATGCCCGCTTCTTCCCAATCCAGTCTTGAGCTGATATATTGATTGACGTACAGCTCGCGGCCGTTATGGAAATACAGGCTGTCGTTCAGCTTGGTGAAGCTCTCCATCCCGGTGCCTGTGCAGCACCAGAAATGCTCGAACGGGGAACTGTATACCTTGAAATATCCTGTTGCCATAGGCTGAAAATACATGGTCATCCCGGTATCCGGATGCTGCGAGGACAGGATGGCATTGATGTAGGTGTTCTCGTAGAAATCGGCATATTTAACGTCACCCGTAATCTTGAACAGCTCGCGGGTCAGCTTCAGCATGTTATAGGTATTGCAGGTTTCGCAGGTGAAGTTGGAACGGTCACGGTCTAGGAGATCAGGTTCTCCAAAATGCTCCCATTCGCTGTTGCCGCCGGTCATGTAGCTGTGGTGAAAGACGACCATTTCCCAAAATTTCTCGCAGGCTTCCAGGTAGAAGCGTTCGCTTTCTCCCAGTACTTTATAGCGGTTCAGTGCTCCGAGAAATTTCGGAATCGTTGTGTTGGCGTGTTTGCCCCGGAGGATATCCCGGCCTTCGTGAACGGGCGTGAACAGCGTAAGCTCGTCGAACATATGGGCGGCCTCCAAATGGCGCTCGCTTCGGGTGATACGGTATAAATCATACAGGCAATCGTTCATACCGCCGTATTCGACCGAAAGGACAAGGGAATGGATTTCGTCATCCCATTTGGATGTGCGAGCCGATACCCAGTCCCCGAGACGGGAAGCGACTTCCAGTGCGGACGCATTCGATGTTGCTTCATACACGGACACAATGCCTGCCAGCACTTTATGCATGGTGTACCAAGGCACCCAGGCGGGCTGCCGGTTCTCGATCCGGTCGAACAAAGCTTCGTCAAAGGCAGAAATGTATCCGTTCTCAAACTGACAGAGCTGAAACTCGCCAATGAGGTACTCGAGCCGCTCCCGCAGTTCTTCATCCCCCGTCTGCTTGTAAGCCTGAGAGATGGCGGTCAGATAATGGCCGAGCGTGTGCCCACGGATTTCCGTATCCTCCCAGCCGGGGTACTTCGGTGCTCTGGGCGTCAATCCCCGGGTCTCCCGGAAGCCAGACAAGAGACGGTCTAGATCATAGTTTTTCAAATAATCCAATTCTCTTGCGAATGCATTAACGGCGTATTCATCACTCAGAATCACCCGGTCAAGCCCGAAATCCCTGATCGGAATATGCGGAAGGGGGCGGGCAAGATTGCCTGTCGTCTCCATAACTTATGTCTCCACTCCTTCATGTTCTGCTGCAGCCAGCGAAAGTTTACAGATCAAGCATAACGTCTGAAGGTAGGAGGGTAAATGTCATGAAGTTCGAATCTGTGTGAAAAAGTTAGATGTTCTAAGTTCCGTTTGTGTGATATATCATGCGAAGGTGGAAAAAAGTCAGAAATGGTGGTGTAATCCCGGATGCATGCATTCGTGTTCCGGATCGAGTCGCCTGTTGAACTGGTACATACCGGAAAATTCATGGCTCCAAGCCCCGAGTGGATCCATCTCAACCGGCTGATGATCGATTATGAATTGATTTTGGTTACTGAAGGCGTCCTGTATATCGGAGGAGACCAGGAGCATTACACGGTCCAAAAGGGTGAGTATCTGCTCATGCCGCCCCTTACGAACCAATACGGCTATAAGTCGTCCGAATGCAGCTTCTATTGGCTGCACTTTACCGCAAGAAACGCCTTGATGAAGGTTGATGCAGGGCAGTCCGTCGCTGAATCCGGAGAACGGATCGTGATTCCCCAGCAGAAAGCGCTGAACACTCCGGAGAAGATCATTGTGATGATGAAGCAGCTTCAGGACGCTGTCCGCTCTTATAACGAGAAGAATCTCAACAATTACATGACGACCGCCATTCTGTGCGAGCTGTTCAATCAGGCTTCCGGTACAGCGGAGGAGAAGGGCGGCAGGTCCAAGCAGGAGCAGCTGTATAACGATATCGTTGATTACATCAAGTACCGGAGGCTGGATAACCTCAAAGTATCCGAGATTGCATCGCATTTTGGATATAACGAGAAGTACTTATCCCACCTGTTCACCGGGCTGTCCGGCATGAAACTTAAGCAGTACATGCTGCTTCAGAAGATGGAGGCGGCGAAATATATGCTGGCCGATACGAACCAGAACATTAACGAAATCGCCTTGCAGCTAGGCTATAAGGACTCCCACCATTTTATGAAGACGTTCAAGAAGATCGTCGGGCTCACGCCTACCGATTTTCGGAATGCCTATGCCAAGAGGCTGCTGTACTACGAGTAATCCGCTGCATGGAACCTCTTTCAACACGCCTGCCTCCGCGCGCCGACTCCCGCCCAATCCATGCGGTTCCTAAATTTCACCCGCCCTATTCACGGCGCCTCCGTTCCTGCCGTTATTCAATATAGAGGAACCGCAAAATTTATTTGAAACGGCTGGTGTGAAACGGATGAAAAATCGTCAGAAAAAGCTTATACTTATGGTTACTTTCAGTTTAATCTTTATTCTTCCGTACATAGGAAGCCTGGCGAAATGGGGCGGCTTCCCGCCCGGATACGGGGATTTTCCCGCCCAGAAGGTAGAGGGTGACCCCGGTTTCAATCTCCTGTATTTCACACTGGCTTCCATCGTAGCAATAGGTATTGCCGCAGTGCTGCTGTTCCCGCGCATCTTCGGATTCCGAAGACCGGATACGAAGCGGCAGGCCGGGGGGAATTCCACTCCTTTTCCGTCATGGTTCTGGTGGAGCCTTCCTGTGCTGGCCGCCAGCTGGATCGCCATGTGGGGACGTGTGCATATCATTGTCGATCTGGAGCACTATTCATTTGTGCCGCTGTGGTGGTCCTTTATTCTTATTCTGGACGGTATTGTCTACAAACGGAATGAAGGGAGATCCATTATCTCCCGGAGGCCTAAAACCATGCAGCTGCTGGCTGTTGTCTCCTGCTTCAGCTGGTTTGCCTTTGAATTTTTGAATTTCTTTGTTATCGAGAACTGGTATTATCCGAATAACGAAGTGTTTACGAATTTTGGTAATGTATTCTGGTTCTCCTTATCCTACACAACCGTACTCCCCGCCATTTTCGAATGGTACACGCTGCTGAAGACCTTCAAGGGTATGAAGGACCGCTACCGTTTCGGCCCCAAGTTCTCCACCAACCGAACCTTTCTGCTGATTTACTATGCTCTGGGGCTGGTGCTTGCTTTCGGAATGGGATATTATCCGTACGTTTTATTCTGGGTGCTGTGGGTGGCGCTTGTTCCGATGCTGTCCGCTGCCATGGCGCTCACCGGTTATTGGACGCCTTTTACACCTATCCGGAACGGCGACTGGTCTCGGGTCTTTCTGATTGCGCTTGCCACCCTGTTCAACGGATTTTTCTGGGAGATGTGGAATTTCGGAAGCGAATGGTTTCATGATTCCCTGCCGACGAACCCGAATTATTGGAAGTACTCGGTTCCTTACCTGGACAAGATACATATCTTCTCTGAGATGCCTATTCTGGGGTATTTCGGTTATTTGTTCTTCGGCGTGAACTGCTGGATTATATGGCTGATCGCCGCGTATATTTTTGAGTTTGATGCCGATGTTGAAGTGTCGGAGGATACTGAGTAGAAGGTGGACGAAGCATGACTGCCATTGACAATTACACCGTACTGGAGACGATTTCCGATAATGAACGCAAGGCGGTGTATCGCTGCCGGGCGATGGATACGGAGAACACGGTAATCCTGAAGGTTCTGAAATCGGATTATGCCGGCTATGAAGAAGTCATGCGTTTCAAGCAGGAATTCAAGTTGCTCAAGGAACTCAGCGGGAAGGTTGAAGGCGTCATCAGACCGATCTCACTGAAGGAAGAGAACGGTTATTTCGTCATGGTTCTGGAGGACATCGGAGGGAAGTCGCTCAAGCGGATTATGGGCGAGGGCAGGATTGATCCGGAGATGATTCTGCGCCTGATGATCAAGATCGTCGAGATTATCGGTTCCGTCCACGAGCACCGGGTTATACACAAAGACATTAAGCCCTCCAACATCATTTGGGACAAAGAGCGGGATATTGTCCAACTGATTGATTTCGATCTCGCCGTCAAGCTGTCCCGGGAAAAAGCGGAGTTTCAGAACAGCGGTGTTCTGGAAGGCAGTCTGCTCTATATTTCTCCCGAGCAGACCGGGCGCATGAACCGGAGCATCGACTACAGGACGGATTTCTATTCACTTGGGGTGGTGCTCTACGAGCTGACGACCGGCGCGAAGCCCTTCGAAGACCGCGACATACTGGAGATGATCTATTCCATTATCGCCAAGTCAGCGGTAACGCCCCATGACCGGACGGGCGGAGAAGTCTCCCGCGAACTGTCGTCCGTCATTATGAAGCTGCTGGAGAAATCGCCGGAGGACCGCTATCGGAGCGCCTTTGGGATCAAGGCCGACCTGCAGCGCTGTCTGGCCGGTGAGCGCGGCTTCGAGCCTGCCGAGGACGACCGGAAGAACATCTTCCGGATTTCCCAGCGCATTTACGGCAGGGAAGAAGAGCTTCGCAGTCTTAAGGCTTCCTTTCATGCGAGCATTCGGGAGAAGCCCCGGCTTATGCTGATTTCGGGAGATGCGGGAGTGGGCAAGACCGCGTTCGTGAACGAACTGCATCCCCATATTAGCCGGGAGAAGGGGCTATTCACCGGCGGGAAGTTCGATCAGTACAACCGGAACATCCCATACAGTGCCTTGATACAGGCCATCCGCAAGCTAATTCTTCAAATGGACACCGGAATGTCCGTCCAAGAGAAGACGGCCCTTGCGGAAGCTCTTAACGCTTCGCTAGGCGGGAACGGGAAGATTATGACAGGGATCATTCCCGAGCTATCGAATCTGATCGGCGAGCAGCCGGAAATCGAGCATCTGAATCCGGCAGAGGAGACGAACCGGTTCTATCAGACCTTCATTCGGCTGCTCGAAGGTCTGATTGGCGATGAGCGTCCGCTCGTCCTGTTCCTCGATGATTTGCAGTGGGCCGATCACTCGACGCTTCAGCTGCTTGGGAAGGTGGTTCTGAGCAATCGTCTCCGCAGGCTCTTTATCGTGTGCGCTTACCGCCAGCAGGAGACCATGCAGGGACATCCTCTCTTTGAGGTGCTTGAAGAGATGGAGAAGAACGGCGGGCAGGTGGATCGCGTCATTCTGAATGCCCTCCCCCAAGAAGCAGCCGCCCAACTGATCGCGGATACCCTCTTTACGGACACGGCCAGTGTTTCACCGCTTTCGGAGCTGATCTATAGCAGGACCAAGGGTAATTCATTCTTTATGACTGAGATTTTGAAGGAATTACATAAGGAAAGGCTTATACACTTTGATGAAACGAAAGGGATATGGGCCTGGGAACTGGACCGCATCGGTCAGCTGGATATCAGCGAGAACATTATCGGCTTTCTGATCAACAAGCTCCGGGTTCTTCCTGAAGAGAATCTTCATACGCTGCGTCTGGCCGCCTGTATCGGCAGTTCATTCGATTACGGCATGCTTGCGCAGATCAGCCGGGAGAATCCGGTGATGATCGCAAAATCTTTGATCCGGGCTGTGGAAGAAGATTTGATCTTCCCTGCGGATGCCAACTATTCGCTGCTGTCCGGCTTATCCGAGGATCTCGGGATGCAGGCCGCCCGGATTCCGGTTACCTTTCGCTTTCAGCATGACCGTATCCAGCAGGCGCTGTATCAAATGATCGACCCCGAAACCGGCAGACAGCTTCATTTGACGATCGGCAGATTGATGCTGAAGGCTCTGCCGCCTGCTGAAATAGACGTGAACATTGTGGATATTGTTGCACATATCAACAAAGGTCTGGATTACGTTGAGGACATGCAGGAGATCGATCTGATCATTGGGCTCAACGAGCAAGCGGCGCTAAGAGCGAAAGCGGCTTTCGGGTACGACGCCGCCTTCGATTTCCTGCAGGCCGCCCGGAAGCTTCTGCCCTCAAGCTCCTGGCAGCCCGGCGAGGAACGGACTCTGGCATTGTACCGCCTCTTCGCGGAATGCGGCTATCTTACCCGCCATGTAGAGGCGGCCGACGAAGCGTGCGCGCTGCTGCTGGCTGCGCTGAAGGAGCCTATGGCGGTCGGATTGATTCGTGAGATGCAGGCCAATCACTACATGTACCTGGGCTTGATGAAAGAATCCATTGAGGCGGGCCGCAAGGGGCTGCAGACGCTTGGCATCCAGATTCCGGACAAGCCGGGGATGGGCAATGTGCTGAAGGAGTTCCTGAAGCTGAAGTTCCGGCTGCGCGGATTGGACATCGAGGACATTTTCAGCAAGCCCGAAATGACGGATGAGCGCATCCGGCTCGTGATGCGGCTGCTGATCAATATTTTTCCGCCCGCCTTTATTTCCGGGGAGACGAATCTGTTCGCCATTGTGGTGCTGAAGAAAGCCGAGCTCAGCCTGATGTACGGCAACAGTCCGGAATCGGCGATTGCCTTTATCGGCTACTCCATCCTGCTGTCCGGCTTCGGCGATTTGCAGGGCGCCTTCGATTTCGGCCGCTTGGGTATCCGTATCAACGACAAATTCAACGATGTACAGTGGAGAGGCGCGGCGCTCGTGCTGTATACACTGTTCTGCCATGTGTGGAAGGAACCGTGGGACACGCTGAAGGAATGGTTCGGGAAGTCCATTGAATCCAGTCTGCTGATCGGGGAAATGATGTACCTCGCCCATTCCTGCTTCTATATCAATCTGTGGGACCCGTCCCTCGAGATTACGGCCAATCTGCGTGAGACGGAACGCTATCTCTCCATTATCGAGACGACGAAGTACCAGGAGGCGCTGAATACAGCCAAGCTGTCCAGGCAGCATCTGCTCAATCTGGCGGGGGAGCTGTCCGATCCGCTGTCCTTTGACGGGGGAGACTTTCGGGAAGCCGATTTCCTTCACGGATTGGAAGAAGCGAGGTACTATTCCGGAATCGCCATCTACTATATTTACAAAATGAAGCAGTTCTTCACCTTCGAGCATTATCACGAGGCTTTGGCCTTTCTTGAGAAGGCGGATTCGTACAGCGGAACGCTCGCCGGCTCCGCCTTCATGGAGGAGTTCTCATTATATGCCTTCCTGAATTTGGCGTATGCCTTCAATGGGATGAATACTGCGGCGAAGATTAAGGCCAAGCGGAGAATGCGCAAGGAACTGCGGCGGATGGGAAAATGGGCTGTCCACAATCCGGATACGTTTCTGCAGCTGGAGTGGCTGATGAAGGCGGAGTGGGCCCGGATTAACGGCAAGCCCCTGGAGGCTGCCAAAGGCTACGAGCAGGCTGTGAAACTGAGCGAAAAGGGCAGCTTTGTCCGCTACAAAGCGCTCTGCTACGAGCTCGCCGCTAAGTTTAATATGGATCTGGGCTACAGCGATTACGCTTCATACCTGCTCAAGCAATCGCTCTACTATTACTCCGTATGGGGAGCCAAAGGCAAGATCAGCCAGCTTAACGGGGCCTATCCCGATGCCGCCCGGCATCAGAAGGAGTTCTCCTTCAACCGGTCGGTAACGGAGACGACGGAGAGCATCGATCTCAGTTCCATCCTGCTCGCTTCCCAGGCGATTTCCAAGGAGATTGAGCTGGATCACCTGCTGGAAGCACTGATGGATATTGTAATCAAGAATGCGGGCGCCCAGCGCGGCTGCATTATTATGAAATCGCAAAGCGATCTGTTGATCGAAGGGGAATATAACGCCCGGGATAACAAAATATCGGTTCTGCTTCACCGGAACTACACGGACGCCGATCTGCCGGATTCCATTATCCGCTACGTGGAGGAGAGCAAGGAGACGATCATTTACAAGGATGCGTTCTCCGAATCGGAATTCGTCAACGACCGGTATTTGAACACCCATCGGCCGAAATCGCTCGTATGCATGCCGCTGATCAATCATAATCAGGTTGTCGCCATCATCTATCTGGAGAACCAGCTGCTGACCGGCGCCTTCACCAGAGACCGGATGAAAATCATCAATCTGCTCTCCCGGGAAATGGTGTATGCGCTGGAGAACGCCAGCCTGTATGCTGATCTGGAGCGGTCGGAGGAGAAGTACCGGACCCTGGTCAACAACATGCTGGACGGCATCTTTATCAATCAGGACCGGAAGCTCGTATTTGCAAATCATGCGCTGGCCCGTCTGACGGGCTACGAGCTTGAGGAAATGCTGAACCAGCCTTTTCACACTTTCATCTACCCGGGGGAACGCGAGAGGGTGGAGGGATACTACAGAAACCGGACAAAAGGCATCCCCGTACCGGACGAGTACGAGACCCGGTTGGCCCATAAGAATGGAGAACGTGACATTTACGTTATTCATAAAGTCAGTCTTATCGAATATCTGGGCAGACCGGCCGTTCAAGGGACCGTCAAGGATATCACTGAACGGAAGCTGGCCGAAGAAGAGCTTCGGACTCACAAAGAGCATCTGGAAGAGCTGGTCAATGAGCGGACGCGGGAGCTAGAGCTGAACAACCAGGAATTGAACCGCAATATTCAGCTGATTGAGAAGCTGTCGGTCACGGATGAGCTGACCGGCGTCTATAACCGGAGATACTTCAACACCGTGTTTTACGAGGAAGTGAATCGGGCCAAGCAGAACAAAGGCTTACTGAGCTTCATCATGTTCGACATCGACCACTACAAAAAGTTTAACGATACTTACGGCCATTATGAGGGTGACAATGCGCTGCGGACGCTTGGAAAAAGACTCCGCGAGTATGTCCGGCCTCTCAGCGATTTTGTCTTCCGGCTTGGGGGAGAGGAATTCGGCGTTGTGGCGTCCGGACTCACCTCGGAGGAATCGTGGGAGCTTGCCGAGGGCATCCGTTCCGTTGTGGAAGAGCTTCGGATCGAGCATGCCATGAGCAAGACAAGCCGTTATCTGACCGTATCCGTAGGCGTTGCGACAGTGCAGGTTGACGCCATGAATGAGAACGATATTTATAAGCTGGCCGACGATGCCTTGTACCAGTCCAAAGCCGGAGGCAGAAACCGGGTGACGCTGCTCGAACATTAGCGAGCCCCGCTGTTCGGCCATGAGATCAGGCATGCGTGCATTTCTCTCAGAACGATTAATTCGGACGCAAGATGCAGATACTTCAACAGACACTATGGATATGTTGGAGGCTGCGCCATGGAAGAAGGCAAAAAAGAGCCGGGTAAAGGGCTGTCGGTGTGGCAGCTCACGATGCTGGCTCTGGGAACGGTAGTCGGAGGTTCGTTCTTTCTCGGTTCGTCGGTCGCCATCCGCGCCGCCGGACCTTCGGTGCTGATCGCATATGTGATTGGCGGTGTGCTGGTCTACTGGATTCTGACCGCACTGTCGGAGATGACGGTCGAGAACCCGTCGCTGGGATCGTTCCGGACCTATACGGAGCAGGCTTTTGGCCCTGGAGCGGGCTTTACGGTTGGCTGGGTGTACTGGATCGGCATGGTGCTGGCCATGTCGAGCGAAGCGACGGCGGCCTCCATTCTGATCCGGGGGTGGTTCCCATGGCTCTCGCTAGGCTTGCTGGAGGCCGGGATCATTGTTGCGATGACGCTGCTTAATCTGCTCGGCGCCGACCGGCTCAGCAAGCTGGAGTCGAGCCTTGCAGCAGTGAAGCTGCTGGCCGTCGTTGCTTTCGTCGTGCTGGCGATTCTGTTGGCCGCCGGTATAGGAGCACTGCTGCCAGGCGGCGCCGCCCGCTCCGGTCCTGCGGGCTTCGGCGTCCTTGCCGGTCAGCCCCTGATGCCCGGAGGGGTCGGGGCCATTGCCGGCAGTATGCTGATCGTGATGTTCTCTTATGCCGGCTTCGAGGTGCTTGGCCTCGCGGCATCGGAGACGGCAAATCCAAAGGTGCAGGTTCCGAAGGCGATCCGGCTGACCCTCATTCTTCTGGTCGGGCTGTTCCTGTCCGCAATGGCGGGACTGTTCTTCCTCGTTCCGGGATCGGTGGTAACGGTGCAGGAGAGCCCGTTCGTCACAGCGCTCTCGCTGCATGGTCTCGGCTGGGCCGGGAATGTGATGGACATCGTGCTTGTATCGGCGATCCTCTCGACGATGCTGGCCTCCATCTTCGGTCTGGGGCGGATGCTCCGCTCACTAGCCGATGAGGGGCATACTCCCGCCTGGATGCGGGACAAGACCGATGTGCCGTACCGGGGAATTCTGTTCTCCGGGGCGGCCATGCTGACAGGACTCGGTCTTGGCCTGCTGCTGCCGCAGGGCGTCTATTTGTTCCTGCTCAGCTCCGGAGGCTTCTCGATCCTGTTCGTATACACCGCCATTATGGCCAGCCACTACCGGCTTCGCCGAAAGAGAGAGAAGGCGGAAGGGGCCAGGCTGCCCAGAAGCGCTCTTCGAGGCTTTCCGTACACATCCTGGCTCGCCATGCTCAGTCTGGCAGCGGTCATTGTAAGCATGCCGCTTATTCCAGGGCAGGGCGGCGGACTTGCAGCCGGCCTGCTGTTCGTTGCTTTGTTCGCCGGCATATACGCCGGCAAACGCTACTTCGGCCGGGCGCCGCGCAGCGAAGTCGCCCGCCGTGTGCCGCCCGGCGCGTTCGCGGCCCGGGCGCAGCCGGAGCTGTCCGAGGAATTGACCGGCCCCGTGGTCTCCGACCACAAGGGGCCGGCAGGGGACGGACAGCGGCGGGACCCGGGCTGATCCTTCGCCTGCGGCGCCCGGATCAGCGAGCAAGAGCCACCGGGTGCGATAGCCCGGCGGCTCTTTGCCGTTACCCGGCTCTGCGCTTCGAGCAAGCGCTGCGAGCGGGTATTTTTTCGCGATCAAAATCGCTCAATTATATGTCACCTCGCCGGTCGGCCAGCCGGCTCACTTCATCGCAAGCCCCGCCTGATAAGCCTTCAGGCAGCTTCGGCAAATACAGGCTTTGCCCCTCAGCTCCTCCGGAACAAGGTCAAAGATTCCCGGCGGAAACGTCTCGCCCGCGCACCAGCACTCCGTACCTTCCTGCGTATGCCGGCCGCATACCTTCCGCTCACCGCAAATCGGGCACCGGTCCAGGTCATACTCCGGTTGTTCGTCGTTCATCCGATCTCTCCTCCAATCACTCCTACTATTCTATCAAAAAAACAGGCGTTCAGGCCCCGGAAAGAGCATCATTGCATTTGCTCTGTGGAAATGGGTGGATTATGATCACTGTATAGTACAAGAAACCGTACAAGAAATCAGGTAAATGGAAGGAACGTATGCAAGCATGAAAGATATAGCCGCAAGCCTTCCCCAGTCGCCTGGCGTGTATCTGATGAAGGACTCGCTTGGACATGTGATCTATGTCGGCAAATCCAAAAATCTGAAAAAAAGAGTGCAATCTTATTTCTATAACAACAAGTCGCATTCTCCGAAGGTCAAGAAGCTTGTTCAGCATGTCCGGGACCTCGAATATCGCGTAACCGACACGGAGTTCGAGGCGTTTATGCTGGAGTGCAGACTGATTCATGAAATTAAACCGATGTACAACCGCAAAATGAAAAATCCGCTCGGCTATCCCTATATCCTCATCGGTCCCGGTCCGGGTCTCAAGCGGATGAAGGTGTCCGCCGATTTGCCGGAAGAGGAAGGCTGGCGGGCTCTCGGTCCTTATACGTCGAGCAGAGGGTCCGTAGAGCGTGCGGTTCAGGACTTCCGGGAGTGCTTCCGGCTCGACTGCAATCATGCGTCCTCGGGCAACTCCGCGTGCTTGAACCATTCGCTCGGCCTATGCCGGGGGGCCTGCCTCGGAGGCGAGGCGGAGGCGCAATATCACCGCCTGATCGACCGTTTTGCCGCGCTGCTGGGCGGAGAGGACGGGAGCCTGGAGGAGGAAATACAAGCGGAGATGGCGGCGGCCGCCGAAGTCTTCGATTTCGAAGCCGCAGCCAGGTACAGGGACTGTCTCAAATCCATCGGCTTCCTGCTTCGGCAGCGCCAGGTGGCGCGATTTGCGGAAGCGAACCGGAAGCTGCTGGTGATGGAGCGAATGGATGAAGGAAGTGCCAAGCTGTTCCTGATCCGGCGCAATCTCGTTCTGTTCAGCGGAATATTCGATGTCTCGAATGTGGACCGGCTTCCTGAAGGATTTGAGGAACTCGTCCGGGCCAGCTTCGAAGAGGTGTCCGCCGCTGCGGAACAGGAGATCGGCAGGGAGGAATTTGATGAAGCCCAAATCATCTACAGCTACGTGAAGGGCAGCACCTGCCGGCATCTCGAAATTCAGGATGATTGGCTGGAAGCAGGGGACGAAAGCCTGTGCGAGGGACTTGCCGATTTTTTGCGGACCGGATGGTCACAAGACGGCGCTTGACAGCGGCGTCTCTTTCCAATATTATATAATTAACAAAATGATAATTGTTAAATGAACATTTGGTTGAGACAGGGAGTGGAGGATATGTCGAACGAAGAGGCTTTGCAGCAGTACGATGTGAAGAAGTACCGGACGCCAGACGGGTATACAGCGGATATTGCAGTATTCACGATTCTGTCCACACGGGACGAGGAATACAAGCCGCCGCTGATGGATTTGAAGATGATGCTGATCCGCCGGAGCATGCTGAACAGCGAAGGCAAGCCGAATATCGAGGCAGGCAAATGGGCGCTGCCCGGCGGGTTCGTGGCACCCGACGAAACGGCTTATCAATCGGCGCTCAGGGAACTGAGCGAGGAGACGGGCGTGGAGGACATTCATCTTAAGCATTTCGGCGTATACGATACACCGGGGAGAGACCCGCGCGGATGGATGATCACGAATGCGCATTACGCCATCGTTCCGGAGCACAAGCTCGCAGGGCGGCAGGCGAATGACGATGCCGACGCGGTTGAGCTTTTTTCCGTAAAAGACGTGTTTGAGCTTGATCTGGCTTTTGACCACGAGACGATTATCAGAGACGCGATCGGCGTCATAACCCGTGACCTGCTGCAGACGACAGCAGCCCGGGAGTTTCTGCCGGAGGAATTCACCTACTCGGAGCTTCAGGCTGTGCTGAAGACGGTAACGGATCAACCGTATGTAGCGCTGGATGCGGCTTTTGCCCGGAAGATCAAATCCTTTCCATTCATCGAGAAGGCGGGCGACAAGAAGACCAACCGGACCTCGCGGAGGCCGACGCAGCTGTACCATTTTGTGGAAGCCGGGTTTCACCATTCCATTTACAGCGACCGTTACTGATTAATTCACGGGAAGAATGGATAGGGCGAAGTATAGAAGTATAAAGGGAGGCGTTACTTATGACGGAGAAGCAGTTGAGAAGAGCGCTGATTAACATCGACTATACGGTGGATTTTGTGGCGGATGACGGGGCGTTGACCTGCGGCAAGCCGGGCCAGGCCATCGAATCGCGGCTGGTAGAGATTACACGGGAGTTTATCGACGGCGGCGACCTGGTCGTGTTCGCGATCGACCGTCACGATCCGGAGGATCTGAATCACCCGGAGAACCGGCTGTTCCCGCCGCATAATATCGCCGGTACGAAGGGAAGAGACCTGTTCGGTTCGCTTAAAAATGTGTACGAGGAGAACCGGAGCAATCCGCTGGTATATTACATGGACAAGACGCGATACAGCGCGTTCGCGGGTACCGATCTGGAGCTTCGGCTTCGGGCGGCGGGCATTGAGGAAGTGCATCTTGTGGGTGTCTGTACCGATATCTGTGTGCTGCACACGGCTGTGGACGCGTACAACAAGGGCTTTCGCATTGTCGTGTACCGGGACGCGGTAGCCAGCTTCGACGCTGAAGGACATCTCTGGGCGCTGCGCCATTTTCCCGGGTCGCTCGGCGCAGAAATTCGATAACTTCATAAGGAGGAGATACACATGACACAGAAGACACAGATGACCTATCCTTTTCCCGATGACAGCCTGACGCTTCATACCGATAAATATCAGATCAACATGGTAGAGACCTACTGGAGAGACAACATCCACAACCGCAAAGCTGTCTTCGAAGCCTATTTCCGCAAGCTGCCATTCAGCAACGGGTACGCCGTATTCGCCGGGCTGGAGCGGGTCGTGCGTTATCTGGAGCAGTTCCGTTTCTCGGACAGCGATTTGGCCTATCTCAAAGAGGATGGGTACAGCGACGAATTTCTGGCTTATCTCAAGGGTCTCTCGTTCACCGGTACGCTGGCCTCCATGCGCGAAGGGGAGCTGGTATTTCCTAACGAACCGATTCTGCGCGTGGAGGCGCCGCTGGCGGAGGCGCAGCTGATCGAGACCGCTCTTCTTAATATCATCAATTATCAGACGCTGATTGCCACCAAGGCTTCGCGAGTCAAGCAGGTGACCGGAGACGCACTGACAATGGAATTCGGAACCCGGAGAGCGCAGGAGATGGATGCCGCGATTTGGGGAGCGAGGGCGGCATACGTCGGAGGCTTCGAATCCACATCCAATGTCCGCGCCGGCAAGCTGTTCGGCATCCCGACGGTAGGCACGCACGCCCATGCGATGGTGCAGGCTTATTCCGACGATTACACCGCTTTCCGCAAATATGCGGAGACTCATACGGACTGCGTCTTCCTTGTCGATACTTATGATACGCTCAAATCGGGCGTTCCGGCTGCCATCCGTGTGGCATCGGAGATGGGGGACCGGATCTCGTTCAAAGGAATACGTCTGGACAGCGGAGACCTGGCCTATCTCTCGAAGGAAGCCCGCAAGCTGCTGGATGAAGCCGGATTTACGGATGCCCAAATATACGCTACCAACGATCTTGACGAAGCGACGATTCTGAACCTCAAGATGCAGGGTGCGCGGATCGACGTATGGGGAATCGGCACGAAGCTGATCACCGCTTACGACCAGCCGGCGCTCGGGGCCGTCTACAAGCTGATCGCGATCGAAGACGAGAACGGGAAGATGAAGGATACGATCAAAATCAGCGCCAACCCGGAGAAGATTACGACGCCCGGTCTTAAGAGAGTGTACCGTATCATCAACAAGGGCAGCGGCAAATCGGAAGGAGATTACATCGCCCTGGCCCATGAGCGTCCGCAGGACGAAGAGCATTTAAAGATGTTTCATCCTGTTCATACCTATATTGCCAAGTTTGTGGCGAACTTTGAAGCCCGCGAGCTGCACAAGCCGATCTTTGAGAATGGGAAGCTGGTGTATGAGCTGCCGCCGATTCAACAGATTCAGTCGTTCGCCAGAGATAATCTGAATCAGCTGTGGGATGAGTACAAGCGGACGCTGAATGCCGAGGAATATCCGGTCGATCTCAGCCAGGAGTGCTGGAACAACAAAATGGCAATGATCGAGGAAGTGAAGAAGAAGGTCGCGGAGAAGAAATGAAGATCATCATCGGAGCGGGGAATACGATGCAGATGGGCTGGATCAGCACCCAGGAAGAGCAGCTTAACGTGCTGGAGCGCAGCCATTTTGCCAGAGACTAT
>RCUS01000141.1_pt1 | contig 57829 bp, 47 predicted proteins | sample 2166221 | NCBI WGS metagenome assembly RCUS01 (sample SAMN09932758, study PRJNA488358) | compost metagenome | isolation source: compost soil in cyclohexanecarboxylic | place: Germany: Experimental Botanical Garden
TCGGCACCATGCACCGGTATGAAATGTCCGGAGCCCTGACAGGCCTTCACCGGGTGCGCTCCATGACGCTGAACGATTCGCATATCTTCTGCCGCCTGGACCAGATCAAGAGCGAATTCAGCCGCGTGCTGGAGCTGATCGACCGGGTGTACCGCGACTTCGGCATCCATGAATACCGCTTCCGCCTGTCGTATCGCGATCCGCAGGACACCGAGAAATACTTCCAGAACGACGAAATGTGGGAGACCGCGCAGCGGATGCTCCGCGAGGTTGTCGAGGAAGCCGGACTGCCGTTCTACGAAGCCGAAGGCGAAGCTGCGTTCTACGGTCCGAAGCTCGACGTGCAGATCAAGACTGCGCTTGGCAAGGAAGAGACGCTCTCGACCGTACAGATCGACTTCCTGCTGCCGGAACGCTTTGAGCTGGAATATGTCGGAGACGACGGACAGAAGCATCGTCCGGTCGTGCTGCATCGCGGTATTCTCGGCACTATGGAGCGCTTCGTAGCATTCCTGCTGGAGAACTTCGCAGGCTCCCTGCCGCTGTGGCTGTCGCCGCAGCAGGTGAAGGTCATTCCGGTGTCGAGCGCGTTCGACGACTATGCCAAGGATGTCGTCGACAAGCTGACCCGGCAGGGCCTCCGCGCCGAAGCCGATCTGCGCAATGAGAAGCTCGGCTACAAGATCCGTGAAGCCCAGCTGGAGAAGCTGCCGTACATGTTCATTGTCGGCGAGAACGAAATGAACTCGGCTTCCGTCTCCGTCCGCAAGCGGGGAGAGGGCGACCTCGGAGCCAAGCCACTGGACGAAGTGATCGGCAGCCTGGTTCAGGAAGTCTCCTCGAAAGCCATTTTCTAAAGAGTTCCCGGCAGCAACCGGTAATTCATCCATAAGACCTCTGTCATATGCCGCATCCGGCGGGTGATCCGCCGGATGTATAAAATTTCGGAAAACGGGAAACCTTCGCTAATAAGGGGGAGGTTAACATGACGAACGAAATGGGCAAATGGCAGAGGTCTTGGTGTGTTGCAGTAACCATTCTATTTATGGCAGCGTTGATCATTCTGTTTACGAAGCCGGAGAACGGGAAGAGGGAAGCATCGGTTCCCGGCGGGTTGGCGGAAGCAAGCGTAGCTACGCATATATCGCCGATTCCGGTACAGCAAGTGCCTGCCGTGAAGCGGGCTGTGGAAATACCGGTCCGGGCGACAGGGAATGTCCAGTTAGTCCGGGCCACTGTGTTTGAACACCAGTCCGAAGAGAAGGTCGTGGCTTACGGTACGGCACCGCTTCGGGGGGCTTCCGTGGCCGTCCGTTCCACCGATCCGGCCACATGGGCCGGCGGCGCAGGCGCATCCCGGCCGGCTTCCGCGACAGCCGGAGCGGGCAATACCAAGCCGCCGAAGACGGCTTCTTCTTCAACATCATCTTCGGCTTCGGCCAAATCAGCAAAATCAGCCAAACCGGTCAAGCCGGCATCCGAGACCGTGCCTAAAACGGCGTCCAAACCGGCATCCAAGCAAATTTCGATACCTGTTGCCGCGCCGGAGCCGGAGCAGATTATCCGCACGATGAAAGTGACGGCCACAGGGTACACCGCCGGCTATGAGTCGACCGGCAAGCGGCCGAATCACCCGCAGTACGGGATCACCTATTCCGGCGTCAAAGTCCGGAGGGACAAGAACGCCGTATCCACCATCGCCGCAGATCCGAAGGTTCTGCCGATGGGCAGCATTTTATATGTGCCGGGCTACGGGTATGCGGTCGTTGCCGATACCGGTTCGGCGATCAAGGGACACAAGATCGATTTGTATTTCAAGACGACCCGGCAGGTATACCGGGAATGGGGCAAGAAATCGGTCGAGGTTCAATTGATCAAGCGGGGCAAGGGTAAATGCACGGAAGCGATGCTGAACAGCATCAGCCAAGCCATACAGGCATATGACACCGTCTCGCAGGAAATGCTTGAGGAAATCATTTGACGCATAAATTGCAGCCGACCTTGACATAATACGAACTGGGGCACAGCAGACAGCCTCTGATCACTCCCCTGTGCGCGAGGCGCAGAGGGTGAGAGCAAGGGAGGTGACTAACCGTGGCTAAAAAACCGAAGGTTCAGGATAACTATAAGACACCGAACGAAAAATTTAATGCCGAGTTTGCCGCTGAGAATGAAGTGGCTTCCAAGCAAACAGGCATCGCCAAGCCGGCTCAAAAACCGCAGGCTTAAGGTATTTCAAAGAATAAACCAAGCCGTCCAGAACGGCTAAAAGCGGGGCTGTCCCAAGAGGTCATAAAGATGAACCTCGGGGATAGCTTCGTTTTTTTTCATTTTTAAATTGCACTATTCCGAGTGATATGGTTTAATATACATAGCAAAGCACGAACAAGCAATTGATTATCAAACAGCAGAATATCTGAAGTTAACTATGTGTTACATAACATAACGCAAATTAGTGATTTATTCATCATTAACCCGTCATATCCGAAATTTTTATATTAAAATGTTATTAAAAGTGACATAGAGATATGGACAGAGTCGATTTCTGTATGTATTATTAGGCTAACTCTACGAGATGAGCTGGGCATATGTAAGGGTTCGGTTATAGTCGTAAGCTGAGAAAATGTTTGGGATAAGCTAATTTAATAATTGTATACAAATATACAATTATACTTTTAGTGCCGGAACAAGCAGATTTTTGACTAGGAGATGGGTATATGAACAGTTCTGTCATGCGAACACGCAGGTTATCCAAGGATAATACTTACTTAGCCCTGAAAGAGAGAATTATTAATATCGAGCTAAAGCCCGGCGAAGCTGTACAGGAAGAGAACCTGGCAGAATTGCTTGGAGTAAGCCGTACCCCTCTAAGAGAGGCCATACAACGGTTGGAGAATGAGGATTTTCTTGTCCGGCTTCCGAACGGAAGACTGAGAGTGGCGTCGGTGACAACAGAAGAGGTTAAAGAGATCTTTCTTATTCGCAGCATGCTGGAAGGTTATATTGCCAAGAATGCCGCCAAAAATGCCACTGAGCAAGATATTGAAAAGTTAACGGCTATGATCGGCAATCTGAAGATGTCCTTTCAGTCAGGCAAGAGCCAGGATTTTGTCTCCTATGGCTTTGAATTCCATGATTATTTATCGGAAATAAGCGAGCTTAAGACCTTTGTGAAAATCTTGAATCAACTAAGAGACCATGCGCTTCGTTATTGCCGGTTCGTATCCTTGCATGGCGATTGGAACCAGCAGGCGGATGAAGAACATAACCTTATCCTGCAGAAGATAGCCGCCAGAGACGAAGACGGAGCTGAGAAAGCGATGCAGGATCATATATTGAGCAGCCTATCCGCAGCATTGGAGAGAATAGAAGGCATTCAGGCACACAGAGAGGATGGGGTTTGATATGGAGACAGAATGGAGTTTGGACACGAAGATTATTCATGAGAACCAGTTTCCTGATCCTCACACAGGCGCCATCTCTCAAAGCATCGTACCTGCGGTAGCTTATGCATTCCCTGATACAGAAACAGCGGCGGCGGTAGTATCCGGCGAGGAAGAAGGCGTCTATTACGGCAGATACGGAAACCCTACTTCCCGCACGTTGGAGAAGAAGATAGCCGCTCTGGAAGGCGGAGAAGATGCGTTGGGCGTATCCAGCGGAATGGCGGCCATCTCCATTGCGCTTCTCGGTTTCTTGAAGCAAGGCGATCATGTTCTGGTGACCAAGGATGTGTATGGAGGAACCTACAGCTTCCTGACCTCGCTGGCGCCCAGGTTCGGTATAGAGTTTGATTTTGTCGATTGTACGGACCCGGAATCAATGCTTGAGAAGATCAAGCCGAATACGAAGGCTGTTTATTTAGAGACTCCCTCTAATCCAAGGTTGACCGTTCTGGATATCGAAGCAATCTCGAAAGCCTGCAAAGCCTATCAGCTTCCCGTAATTGTCGATAACACCTTCATGAGTCCCTGCTTGCAGAAGCCTTTGGAGCTCGGGGCCGACGTTGTGGTACATAGCGCCACTAAATATATTAATGGTCACGGAGATGTCCTGGCGGGATTTGTTGTAGGCAAAAAAGACATCATCCAGTTTATGAGAAAGAAGCTGATGGGCGATCTGGGGCAAAATTTAAATGCATGGGACGCATTCTTGATATTAAGAGGAATGAAGACCATGGCCCTGCGGGTGGAGAGACATTGCAGCAATGCCCAGAAAATTGCCGAATACCTCGAGTCCCATCCTTTCATCGACAAAGTCTTTTATCCAGGCTTGGCGTCGCATCCTCAATATGAACTGGCGCAAAAGCAAATGAAGGGGATGGGCGGGATTGTTTCTTTCGAAGTGAAAGGCGGATTAGTTGAAGGGAAAAAATTAATTAACTCGCTGAGACTGGCGATGATTTCATTCAGCCTAGGAGATCCGGAAACTCTGGTTCAGCATCCGGCTTCGATGACTCATGCGTCAATTCCACAAGAAGAGCGGTTGAAATTCGGGATAACGGATGGATTAATCCGCATTTCGGTAGGACTAGAGGATGCTGATGATATTATCCGGGATTTCGATCAGGCTTTGTCCGCTCTGTTCTCCGATTCCGAAACCCAAATCATGACGAAATAAAAAGAGGGGGGAAGCCCGTGTCTACCAGACAGCCGGATCAAATTGAACGAGCTTTAGCCAATCAATTGATTGAGGTTCGCAGAAATCTGCATCTTGAGCCTGAATTATCTTATGAAGAGTTTAGAACGACAGAGAAGCTCCGGAAATGGCTGACAGATGCCAATATCCGTATATTGGACCTCCCTTTGAAGACAGGACTCATCGCAGAAATCGGAGGCGGGGAGGGGCCGGTCGTTGCCATACGCTGTGATATCGACGCCCTTCCGATTGAAGAACAGACGGGATTGCCTTTTGCTTCAAAGGTTCCAGGGAAAATGCATGCTTGCGGCCATGACTTTCACACAGCAACGATCTTAGGTGCCGCCTACCTGCTGAAAAATCGTGAAGCCGAGCTGCCCGGAACGGTCAGAGTGCTGTTTCAGCCGGCAGAAGAGAGCGGCCACGGGGCTGATAGCGTCCTGGAATCAGGGGGGCTTGATGGTGTAGCAGCCATATTTGGCCTCCATAACTCTCCGGACTTGCCCACAGGATCATTTGGAACGAGAACCGGCGCATTAACGGCAGGCGTCGACCGGTTTGAGATTACGGTACAAGGAATCGGCGCTCATGCCGCAACACCGGAGAATGGTGTGGATGCCATCGTAACGGCGGCACAGATCATCACTTCGCTTCAAACGATTGTAAGCCGCCAGACCAGCGCCGGGGAGCCGGTTGTTCTAAGCGTAACCCGAATCAATGGAGGGTTCACCTGGAATGTGCTGCCGGAGATCGTTGAGCTGGAGGGCACCGTTCGAACTCATAATGAAGAGGTTCGCCGGATCATTCCGGATAAAATGACTCGCATTATAGAAGGAATTGCCGCAGCAGCCGGAGCAGAGGCGAAACTGCATTGGTATCCGGGGCCGCCGGCAACGATAAATGACGGATACTGGGCTGATTTTACTAAAGAGATTGCACAGCAGGCAGGTTATGAGGTGTATGATATCCCTCCGCAAATGGGAGGTGAGGATTTCTCCTTGTACTTGCAGAAGATCCCGGGCGCTTTTGTAAATATCGGAACCGGTCCTGCTTATGCGCTTCATCATCCACGTTTTGATGTCGACGAGAAAGCATTGTTGCCGGCTGCCCAATATTTCGCTTTGTTGGCGGAGCAGGCGTTGGTGAGGCTGAAGGAGGAATTACGATGATTGAATTAAAGGATGTCCATAAGACCTACACCCGCAAAGGGATTTCGAATGAAGCTTTAAAAGAAATTAATCTAAGGGTGGAAAAAGGCGATATATTCGGGGTTATCGGCTATAGCGGTGCAGGAAAGAGCACATTGATCCGTCTCGTCAATTACTTGGAGAAACCGACGAAAGGCAAGGTTTTCGTGGATGGTCATGATTTAGGCGAGTACAGTGTTAAAGAATTGCGTGCTGCCAAAAAAAACATCGGGATGATCTTTCAGCATTTCAACCTGCTTGAATCGAAGAAAGTATTTGATAATGTGGCCATTCCCCTTGTTTTGACGAAAAAGAGCAAGGACGAAATCCGCAAGCGTGTTATGGAGCTGCTTGATTTTGTAGGATTGGCCGACAAGGCGGGCAGCTATCCAAGTGAACTGTCAGGCGGGCAGAAGCAGCGTGTCGGGATTGCCAGAGCACTTGCCTCGAACCCTTCCATTCTCCTGTGCGATGAAGCGACTTCCGCGCTGGACCCGCAGACGACGCGTTCCATTTTACAACTGTTGAAAAAAATCAATGCCGAATACAACATCACCATCATGATCATCACCCATGAAATGTCGGTCATTCAAGAGATCTGCAACAAGGTGGCGGTCATGGAGCAAGGACGGATTATCGAGCAGGGAAGCGTTCTGGAGGTATTTGGACATCCCAAGCATCCGACATCGCAAAATTTTGTGAAAACCGTCATTCAGAACAGCATCACGGACAGCGTGCAGAAAACAATCAAAAGAGAACCGGGCAGCGGCATTTACAAGCTGGACTTTATCGGACAAGCCGCTTCGGAGCCCATCTTGTATAAATTGATTCGTTCCTATGATGTCGAGGTCAATATTCTGTTTGCCAACATGACCGAGATTGAAGAGACGACGCTCGGCAAAGTAATTATTCAGGTTAAAGGGGAGACAACCGAGGTGGACAAGGCTCTGTTCTTCCTGAAAAACAGTGGAGTCGGTGTGGAGGAGGTGGAGAAGCATGATGTCAACTACAGTTTCAACTGATCAGTTCATGCAAGCGATCGTGGATACCCTGTATATGGTGGGGATGTCCTTGTTCGTGGGATCGTTAATTGGAATACCTATCGGGATCCTGCTTGTTGTTACCCGTCCGGGCGGGGTGCTGGAGAACAAAATCCTGTACGCCGTAATCAATCCCGTGATCAACATTGTCCGCTCCCTGCCATTTATCATATTGCTCGTCGCCATTATTCCGTTCACCCGGTTCATCGTGCAGACTTCAATTGGGACGAACGCAGCGATTGTGCCGCTTATTATTTACATCGCACCTTACATCGGGCGGCTGGTAGAGAATTCCTTGCTTGAAGTAAACCCGGGAATTCTCGAAGCGGCAGAGTCGATGGGGGCAACACCGTTTCAGGTCATCCGGTATTTTTTATTACCCGAGGCCGTAGGATCGCTAATTCTGTCCTTGACGACTGCAACCATCGGTTTGATCGGTGCGACTGCGATGGCTGGAACGGTTGGCGGCGGCGGAGTCGGAGACTTGGCGATCGTATATGGATACCAGCGGTTTGACACAGTTGTTGTCGTTGCCACCGTAATTATCCTGATTATTTTCGTCCAGGGCATTCAGTCATTTGGCAACACATTGGCGAGAAAGATTCGCCGCTATTAGAGATTAACCTAGGGGAGGAGAATGACAAGTGAGTGAATGGAGCAAACAAGATCGGTTTCATGCTATTTTATCCGGTGAAAGAGCGGATCGTCCGATTGTCAGCGGCTGGCGCCATTTCATCGACAAAGAACAGAATGCGGAAGATCTGGCGGAGATAACGATTTCATTTACCAAAAAATATGATTGGGATTGGGTCAAAATCAACCCGAGAGCAACGTATCTGGCTGAAGCCTGGGGCAACAAGTATGACTTTCAGGACTACGAGACGGTATTTCCCAGACAGGAGACAACCGCTGTTCCAGCCGCTGCCAATCTTTGGGACCTTGATGTGAAAAAAGCTGCGGATTCAGCGCCATTATTGGAGCAGCTGGATGCGGTGCGGAAGATTCGCCAGGGGCTGCCGGATACTCCATTAATTCAAACCGTGTTTTCACCATTAACCGTTCTGCTGTTTATTGTAGGCCGATCCGCGTATGTGACCAAAACGGTGTTCGGCATCGATCATCCGGTCACTCTGGAATCCGTGTTCACGGAGCACAGAGCGGCGGCGCATCACGCGCTGCATGCCATTTCATTAACCTTGGCCGATTACGTGCAAGAGCTGAAGCAAGCGGGATCGGACGGACTGTTCTACGCGGTGACAGGCACAGCCCATCCGGGATTGTTCGACGAAGCGATGTTTAATGAATTTTCCAGACCTTATGATTCCATTGTACTTGAAGCTGCGAGCTACGGGAAAAATGTTCTGCATACTTGCGGAGCTTATTCCCAGCCTGAAAAATTTAACGATTACCGGATAGACGGGATCAGTTGGGACACGAAAGCCGAAGGAAATCCGGATCTGGATGCGGCTCTGACCGCAACCAAGGTAGGCGGCGTCGACCATGCTCTTTTTGCGGGAAATGACATTTCTCAAATTCAGCAGCAGGCCGAGGAAGCCTTGCAACTGATGAAGGACCAGCCTTTTATTCTCGCTCCCAACTGCGCGATCCCGCTTAACGTAACCGATGAGGCGCTCTTGCAGTTGAAAAAATCCGTATCAGAAAAGGGGACAAAAGTATGAAAAAGTTGTTGCTCATTATGTTAGTCGGGGTTGTAGCATTGTTGTCGGCTTGCGGTAAAAACTCAAATTCAGGGGCCGCGACGGAAGAGAAGAAAGAGATTACCGTTGGATTTGGCGTCGGCACATATGAAGAGCAGTTCCGCCAATCGATTCTGCCGATTCTGGAGAAGAAGGGCTACAAGGTTAATATTAAAACCTTCTCCCAGAACATGCAGGTCAACCCGGCCATGAAGGAAGGCTCAATTGATGCAAGCATCTTCCAGAGCACAGCGTACATGGAGGCGATCAATAAAGAAATTGGCGCGGACATGGTTGGAATCGCCTATGTGCCGGGAGCGCCGCAAGGTCTGTACTCTGTGAAGCACACCACACTCGATGATGTTAAAGACGGCACTACCGTTGCTGTTCCTAATGATCCGGTCAACCAGGAACGCGCACTTCGGATTCTGGAAGAACTTGGTTGGGTTAAGATTAAAGAGGGTGCAGGTGTTGAGGACTTTAACATCAATAGCATGGAGCCGGACAAGTACAACATTGATATTAAAATTCTGGACCCTGCCCAAATCCTTGTATCGCTGGAAGACGTAGATTATGGAGTCGTCAACGGTAATTACATTGCAAACGCCGGTAAAAAGATTACGGACGCGCTGAAAATCGAAAATACGCCAATGCAGCACAGAATCATCGTATCCATCAATAAGAAAGATGAGAACACGCAATGGGCCAAAGACCTGAAAGCAGCTTACGAGTCGCCGGAGTTTGAAGAATACATCAAGGGTATCGAAAAGTACGACGGATTCATTCTGCCTGAGGCTTGGAACAACAATTAAAGTAAGGAAGTGGCTGAGTTGATCGAGGAACGGATTCACTTTATTGGCGGCGGACAAATGGCCGAGGCCATCATCCGCGCTATTGTATCCAATCAGACGATATCTGCGGATCGAATTAGCGTAACGGATATCAATGAGGCGCGCCTTCAGTTTCTTGACAAGACTTATGGAGTGAATACGGACAGCTCCCAGGAGAAATTTCTGGCTGAGGCAGACTTGATTGTGATTGCGGTCCGGCCGCAGGACAATCTGGCTGCATTGGGACAAGCTGTACAGAAATCCGCTGCATCCGCCGCCGCAATCGTGTCGATTGTGGCGGGTGTAACGATCGAGAAGCTGGCCGGCTTCTTTGGAGCTGAGCGTCCGATTGCCCGGGTCATTCCCAATACGTTGACCGACACGGGTTACGGCTACAGCGGGGTAGCGCTGAATGCGAACGCCAATCGGGAGCAGGTAGACGGCTTCCTAGGCGGATTTGGCAAAGTTCAATATCTGGACGAGGCCTTGATTGACATCTTCACCGGATTTGGCGTGGCTGGACCGAATTACATCTATTACTTCATTGAGTCACTTGCGGATGCCGGCGTGCTCGCTGGATTGCCGCGGGAGCTGGCGTGGAACGTTGCATTGGAAAACTGCGTTGGAGCTGTTGCCATGCTGAAGCACACCGGACTACATCCAAGACAACTGCTTGATATCAACAACTCACCCGGCGGTGTAGGCATTAACGGCCTGTATGAACTGAACAACAGCGATTTCGCTGCCGGCCTGCAGAGAAGTGTTCTGGCAGCCGTTAAGCGGACAACGGAGTTAGGGGCGAAATAATGGCAAGCAAAAAATGGGATCATCTTGTTCATTATGTCAACGATCTGGACCAGCCGGTTGAAATCTTCAGAGAGCATGGTTTGATTGCCTTCAGGGGAGGCTCGCATACGGATTGGGGAACTTATAACTCCTTAAGCTACTTTGGCTTGACCTATATCGAGTTTCTGGGCATCGAGAATCTTGAATTGGCAAAGGCGACGGAGCATAACCGTGTGGTCAAGGATGCGGTTGACACCTTGCCAGAGCATGAGGTTCTGAGCAGAGTCGTTATCCGGACGGATGACATTGAAGAAATGGCCGCTTCTTTGGAAGCGGCGGGCTTGAGCCTGTCTCCTATAATGGACGGCAAGCGTCTGGACAACAAAGGCAGATTAATCGAGTGGCGAATGATGACGATTGACGGTGATTTTGGAGGACTGGTCTATCCGTTCGTTATTCAATGGAAAGGTTCGGATGATGAACGATTGGAACGCTTAACGGCCTCCGGTGTTATTCAGCCCCATCCGGCCGGAAACGCCGAAATGAAAAGAGCAGTATTCCATGTGTCCGATCCGGCAGCTGCTGCCGGGCACTGGGGAAGCTTGTTTGGCCTGACCGCCCTGGAGCCTGTAGACAATTCCGTCAGCCTTCAGATTGGCGATAAGTTTTTTGACTTCGTACAAGGGGACGAGAACCAGTTCAAACAGGTGATTTTTGAAAGTGATGCTGCCAGGCTGAAAGGTACAACCATTCGGATTGGCGAAGGAGAATATGTTTTCGCATAAAGGCAATAGATCGACAACAGGAAGTGGCGATGCAGGGAGAGCTCCCTTGCACTCGCCATTTTTTGCTTCTCACAAGATGTTCTATCGCAGGATCTCACACCTAATAACGACTGTCCGCCTCTTCTAAGGGCCTCATTCTAGGAACTTCCAGACCCTCGGTCCCGGGACCGAGCCGGCTTTCCATCCCCCGGCGCTGTTCGAAGCAGGATGCTTGTTGTACACTGGATTCATAAGACGGAAGAACACACTAAATCAAAGGAGAAGTTGCAGATGAGAAGACGAGTAGCCAGCCAGGTGTTCGGCGGTCTGATCCTTATAGGCATCGGCGTACTGTTCCTGCTTCGGCAGTTGGGATATGTTTCATACGATATCGGTGATCTGTTCTCCGACTTCTGGCCGGTTATCCTGATCATTCTCGGTATTCAGGGACTGCTTAGAGGTTTGGAGCACGGTAGGGGCGGCTCCTTCATCGGCCCGCTGATCCTGCTGCTGATCGGGTTGTACTTCCTGGGCGACAATCTGGATGTCGTTGATTTGTCAGCCGGAGATTTCTTCACACTTCTGATCCCGCTTGCTCTGATCCTGGGCGGACTCAAGGTCATCTTCAAGCCGCGTCGTCCGGGGCCGCCCGCTCCCCCGCCTCCCGCGCCACAGAACTACTTCCCGCGAGAAGGTCAGGATATTGAGCCGCCGAAGCCGCTGGAGTCGACGCTGGACGATGAGTTTGAGCGCAAGTTCGGAAATACGCGCATGGATGGCAAGAGCGGCGGCTCCGGAGTTTCATACGATAACGAAGGCCGTCGCCATGTCACCGACTGGGACCAATACTTGAGTAAAGATGAGGAAGATGAGGATCTCCAAGGCCCGAGGGACCCGTGGCAGGAGAAGAAAGAATGGGTTGAACGCCGCAGGCTGGATCGCGAGGAGCGGCATGAACGGCGGCATCAGGAGCGCGAGGAGCGGCATGAACGCAGACATCAGGAACGCGAGGAACGCCATGAACGCAGACATCAGGAGCGCCATGAGCGGAGAGCTTCTGCGCGAAGCGGTCACGGTCAGGACTGGGATTACGGCGATAACAAGGAGACGACGAACCGCTCCACTTTTATCGGCGATATCCACATGGGGCGCGAGCATTTTCAACTGAAGCATACGAACATTTCCCTGTTCATCGGCGATACGGTGCTCGATCTGACCAACGCCCAAATTCCGTACGGCGAGACGAAGATCAATTTATCCGCATTCATCGGAGATCTCAAAGTCTACATTCCCGACGACATGGATCTCGGTATTTCCGTCAACAGCAGCTCCTTTATCGGGGACATGGATGTGCTGAACGAATCGCGAAGCGGCTTTATGAGCAGCCTTCAGTACAAAACCCCTTATTATAAGGAAGCCGGCAAAAAAATCCGCATTAACGTCAGCGCTTTTATCGGCGACATTAAAGTTAAGACGGTGGGGTGACGGATGGGGACTATATTTAAAAATACGAAGTGGGTGCTGCTGTTATACTTCCTGCTATGCGGGAGTGTAACAGCTGTCCTGATGTATGCAGGAAGCTGCCTAGGATATATCCGGGTTGTCGATTACCGCATGTGGGTGTATCTCTGCCTGGGCATCGTGCTGTTCACCGCCGTGATCGGCTATATGGCCGTGCAGCGGATTCAGCGGAGGATCGACCACCTGGATATTAACATGCTTCAGGTTGCCAAAGGGAATCTAGCGGTCCGGATGCCGGACAGCGACGACCCTTCTTTTGCACGGGTGTACCATGAATTCAATACAATGATGGATGCTGTCGAGAATAAAATGAAGCTGCTGCAGCGCCTCGGCGAGCAGGAGGTCATTGAGAAGGAGAAAGCATCCGAAAGCGCTGTTCTAGAGGAACGCCGGCGGATGGCCCGGGATTTGCATGATACCGTCAGCCAGCAGCTGTTCGCCATTCATATGTCTGCATCATCGCTACCCAAGGTGCTGGAGCGGAACGAAACCCAGGGCCGGACCGTCATGGACCAACTGATCACGATGTCGCAGATGGCGCAGAAGCAAATGCGTGCGCTGATCGCACAGCTGCGTCCAATCGAGCTGGAGGGCCGGGATCTGTTCGAGGCGCTGGAGAAGTGGTTCCCGGATTACTGCCGGCAGAACGGTCTGAAGGGCATGAAGGAGCTGGAGCTGCAGGGCGAGCTGTCGGAGGCGATTGAGCACCAGCTGTTTCTTATCATTCAGGAAGCGATGGCCAACATCGTGAAGCATTCGGGCGCGAGACTCGTCAGCCTGTCGCTGCGCGAAGGGCCGCGTCAGGTCGTGTTAAGCATCAGCGATGACGGCCAGGGATTTGAAATCATGCAGAGCAAGCAGGGATCATACGGTCTGTCGACGATGCGGGAACGGGCGGAGAAGCTCGGCGGACAAGTCGAGATTATCAGCCGCAAAGGTGCGGGAACCACGATTCGCGTACATATCCCCAAGTTCGTCCAGGGAGAACCCGGCCGGATGATTTCAGCTGTGGACTCAGCGGCGAACAGGGAAGAAGCATAAAGGGGAGGAGCAGGAAATATGAGTGATACGGGTGCAATCAAAATACTGCTGGTTGACGATCATGACATGGTACGGATGGGGCTCAAAACTTACCTGATGCTGGAGCCGATGTTCGATGTGGTGGCGGAGGCTTCGAACGGCCGGGAAGCGCTGGAGATGCTTCGCCGCGGGGGCGAGGAAGGGCTGCCTGATCTGGTTCTGATGGATTTGATGATGCCGGTCATGAACGGGGTGGAGACGACCCGGGCGGTACTGTCCGAGTTCCCGGGCCTGAAGATCGTCATTCTGACCAGCTTCCTAGAGGATGATCTTGTCGTTGACGCCATTGAAGCGGGAGCTGTCAGCTATGTGCTCAAGACGGTCTCGGCTGAGGAACTGATCTACGCGCTCCAGGGGGCTTACCGCGGCATGCCGGTGATGACCGGCGACGTGTCCCAGGCGCTGACCCGCGGCATCCGCCAGCGGACGGTTCAGGATGATTCTTCGGGTCTGACCGAGCGTGAACGGGAGGTGCTGCTGCTCATCGCCGAAGGCAAGAGCAACAAGGATATCGGGGAAGAGCTGCATATCAGCATCAAGACGGTCAAGACGCATGTCAGCAACCTGCTGATGAAATGCGAGCTGGAGGACCGGACCCAACTGGCTATTTATGCGCACCGCAAGGGCTGGGTCAGCCAGTAAACAATTCACTATTAACTTCTTCTGTAACAGTTCTCTATGAACCCTCTTTGGCAATCTAGCGCTCCCAGACGGGAGTTGTCCGACAGAACCCGGCGCAAGCCGGGTTTTGTGCGTTTTGGTATTCCTATGAAAATGTTTTATCTACGCTTAAATTGTTTTTAATGTCGATTTAAGGTTTACAGTACAAAATAACAATCAAGAAGCAACGATAAAGCTGTCCGGAACGGACAAAGCGCGGGAGGGTAAAACAATGAGCGAGAACAACAACAAGTTTGGTGGAGAAGACAACGGTCGCATGGAAGGACAGAAGCCGGATCGGGAATGGAACGGCAGCGGTCAGTCTCCCGAATCCGAATCGAACTCTTCCTATTACTATTCTTATGGACCTTTTAAATCCATTAACCATAGCGAACCCAATTCCGGCAGCGAGGAACATTATGTGCGCCGGGAACCAGAACGGGTTGAGGTAACGCCTCCCCAGCCGGTCAAGCCGGTTCCTTATCCTTCGATCCGGCCTACAGGTTACGGCGGCGGATACGGCGGGAATGGTACTGGCGGACCTGGCGGCAATGACGGCGGTTGGCAGTATAATCAGAACCGCAAGCCCAAGAAGCCGGTAAGGACGGCAGTCATATCCTTCCTGGCCGGCATGCTGGTGCTGTCAGGCTCCATGTTCGCTGCCGACAAAGGCAACTGGTTCACAGGGAATCAGGAGAAGGCAGCCACGGCTGCTCTATCCCAAGGCCAGGCGGCCAATGAGAGTGCCAATGTCAAACCGTCTACGACAACGACCAAGCTCGTTACAGGCTCGAATGGCGTATCCGGTGTCGTGGACGAAGCTGGTCCTGCGGTAGTCAAGATCGAAACTCTGGTCAAGACGAACTCCAGAAGCAGTCAGAGCAACCCGAATATGAGCGATCCGTTCTACCAATTCTTCTTCGGCGACCAATACGGCGGCAATTCCTCGGGCTCGCAGCAGAACAACGGCAGCAGCGGCTCGGGTTCCTCGGGTTCCGATTCACAGCTGACGCCTTACGGCATCGGGACCGGATTTATCTATGATAAAGCCGGATATATACTGACCAACGAACATGTTATTGAGAATGCGGATGTGATCCAGGTAACGGTTGACGGCAACTCGAAGCCTTACGAAGCGAAGCTGCTCGGCTCCAGCAAGGATCTGGACCTTGCCGTTCTGAAGATTGAGGGCGACAACAACTTCTCGACCGTACCGCTCGGCGATTCCGATGCCATCAAGGTAGGGGCGGAAGTTGTGGCAATCGGGAATCCGCAAGGCTTTGACCATACGGTAACCGCTGGCGTGCTGAGCGCCAAGGGCCGCAGCATCGATATTAACGAAGAAGACGGCAGCGGCACCCGCAACTACACGGATCTGCTGCAGACCGATGCTTCGATTAACCCCGGCAACTCCGGCGGACCGCTGCTGGACGAAAGCGGCCAGGTAATCGGCATGAACGTCGCCGTCAGCACTGATTCTCAAGGTATCGGCTTCGCGATTCCGGTGAACAAGATCAAGGAAGTGGTCGACAAGCTGGAAGCCAACCAGGCGATTCCGAAAGAACCGGTTCCGTTCATCGGCGCTTCGCTGATGACGATTACCGATGAAGTGGCGAAACAGATGGGAACGGACATCAAGGAAGGCTCCGTAGTAGCCGAAATCATCTACAAATCGCCGGCATATGTCGCCGACCTGCGTCCGTACGATATCATTACTGGCATCAACGGCACGAAGTATGCGACCAGCCAGGAACTGATCGACTTCATCAAGACCAAGAAGGTCGGAGACAAGATTACGCTGAATGTTGTCCGTGACGGCAAGAAGCTGGATCTGCCCGTGACGATCGGCAACAAGAACGACTTCGATACCACAAAGACCCAGAGCCAGTCGCAGCAGTAAGAGCCGTTGTTAACAAGCGGAAGGGGCAACCCTTCCGTTTTTGTCTAAAGAACTGCTACAATAGAACCAAATGATTGGACAAAGGGGCGGGCTTATCTTTTATGCGACCGACTATTTTAATTATTGATGATGATGAGAAAATTATTTCCATGCTCCGGCGGGGGCTTGCCTTCGAGGGCTATGATATCAAGACGGCTTCCAACGGGGCCGACGGCCTCCGGGCAGTGCTGAACAGCAATCCGGATGTTGTAATTCTCGATGTTATGATGCCGCAGGTAGACGGCTTCGAGGTATGCCGCAGACTGAGAGAGGGCGGCAGCAGCGTTCCAGTTCTGATGCTGACAGCCAAGGATGAGGTGGAGCACCGGGTCAAGGGTCTTGATCTCGGAGCCGACGATTATCTGGTGAAGCCGTTCGCGCTGGAGGAGCTGCTGGCCCGAGTAAGAGCTCTGCTTCGCCGCAAGAGCGAGCAGAGCGGCGGGGGAGAGCAGGCGATCATGTACGAGGATATTACGCTGGACGTCGATTCGCGCGAGGTGACGCGCAGCGGCAAGCGGCTTGAACTGACAGCGAAGGAATTCGAGCTGCTCCACCTGTTCATGCAGAATCCAAAGCGGGTGCTCTCCAGGGATTTGATTATGGATAAAATCTGGGGCTATGATTACAGCGGTGAATCGAACGTACTTGAAGTTTATATCGCCATGCTCCGGCAGAAGACGGAGGAGCATGGCGGCAAACGTCTCATACAAACGATCCGAGGAGCGGGCTATATTCTAAGAGGTGACAACTAAATGTCCATCAAGCTGCGGCTGACTGCATGGTATTCTGGGATTTTGGCTGTTATGTTGCTGGCCTTCTCAGCCGCGATTTACGGTTTTTTCTACTTAAACACATACGGTGACCTCAAGGACCGTCTGCGTTTCCAAGCGAGAAGTTCCGAACTTCTGCAGCAGACTATCAACTACGACGGTTCCCTGGATCTGACGTTCAACAAGAGACTGGACATGCAGTATGTGTATGGGCAAATGTATTTTTACGATTCGAAGAAGCTGACCCGCAGCGGGAATCTGCAGAATGCGGATGTGCAGTTTGACGTGCCCAGCCGTGAGCAGATTAAAGCGGTTAAAGGCGGAGCGCAGTTTGTCCATGCCACTTACGGTGGCTACAGTTTCCTCATATATCAGTGGGGGATTGACGCGGAGAATTACAGCAATAATCCGGCGGCGGTTCTGCAGCTCGCTTTCTATACCGGTGACCAGGACAAGCTGCTGGAACGTCTGAAGACGATTCTGATTGCGGGTTCTTTCGCTACGCTGATCGCGGCCTTCACCTTCGGCCTATTCATGGCACGGAAGTCCATGACGCCGATCGGCAAAGTGATCGAGGCAGCCGAAGGCATTCAGACCGGCAATGATCTTAGCGTGCGGATTGAATATGACGGACCGCCGGACGAAATCGGCCGGCTGATACACACCTTTAACAATATGATCGGGCGAATGGAAGGCATTTACAAGGAACTTGAGGACTCCTATGCGGCCCAGCGCCGGTTCGTGTCGGACGCCTCGCATGAGCTTCGGACACCGCTGACGACCATTCGCGGCAACATCGATCTGCTGCAGAAGGTATGGGAATTGAAGCCGGGAGAGAACCCTGCGCTGGACGAAGCGGCAATCCGGCAGATGTCGGTCGAATCCGTGAGCGATATTGCGGATGAAGCGAAGCGTATGAGCCGACTGGTGGCTGACATGCTGTCTCTGGCCAGAGCCGATACGGGCCGGACCTTCGAGAAGGAGCCGGTGGCGCTGGAACCATTGATGACCGAGGTGGCCCGCCGCGCTGCCTTTCTGCCGCATGATGCAGAGTGGATAACAGGCGATCTATCGCTGCTGAACGGCAAATATGTGTCCGGCAACAAGGATTATCTGCAGCAGATGCTGTTCATCTTTATCGATAACGCATTCAAATACACCCCTTCCGGAGAAGTGAGGTTTGATGCGGTGCTCTACCAGTCCCAGGTTGGCATCCGCGTCTCGGACACCGGTATTGGCATGGACAAGAGCGAGGTGCCATATATTTTCGACCGTTTCTACCGGGCGGATGAGTCCCGCGGGAACACGGAAGGCACAGGACTTGGGCTGTCCATTGCCAAATGGATTATTGATGAGCACGGCGGTTCGGTCGAGGTAGTTACCCGGCAGGGTGAAGGTACGACCTTCATCATCTGGCTGCCTGTTCTCTTTGCTGCTCCGCTGGAATAAGGGTTCCCGGATAAGGTATAATGGAGCGGACTACGTCTTTCACATTTACAGACGGCAGAAAGCAGGTGATAAAGTGGAAGTCATTAAAATTTCTCCCCGGGGATATTGTTACGGCGTTGTCGACGCGATGGTGATGGCGCGGCAGGCGGCCAAAAATCTCGATCTCCCCCGGCCTATCTATATACTCGGCATGATTGTCCATAATAGCCACGTCACCAACTCCTTCGAGGACGAGGGCATCATTACACTAGACGGCAGCAACCGTCTCGACATTCTGGATCAGGTTGACAGAGGCACGGTGATCTTCACGGCGCACGGCGTGTCGCCGGAGGTGCGCAAGAAGGCAAGGGACAAAGGGCTGACGACTGTAGATGCTACCTGTCCCGACGTTACGAGGACTCATGACCTGATTCATGAAAAGGTCGCGGAGGGCTGCGAGATTATCTATATCGGCAAAAAAGGCCATCCCGAGCCGGAAGGCGCGGTCGGCATCGCGCCGGAGCATGTGCATCTGATTGAGAAGGAAGAGGAGATTTCCTCTCTGTCTTTACCAGCAGGCTCCCGGATCGTGATTACCAACCAGACGACGATGAGCCAGTGGGATATTAAGCATATCATGAAAAAATTGCTGGAGACCTTCCCCGGCGCCGAGGTCCATAACGAGATTTGCATGGCGACGCAGGTCCGTCAGGAAGCGGTGGCAGAGCAGGCCGGACAGGCTGATCTCGTAATCGTAGTCGGCGATCCCCGCAGCAACAACTCCAACCGGCTTGCTCAGGTGTCGGAGGAAATCGCGGGTGTTCCCGCCCATCGGATTGCTGACGTCTCGGAGCTTAAGCCGGATTGGCTGGAAGGCATCAGCAAGGTGGCCGTGACATCCGGCGCCTCTACGCCGACGCCGATCACGAAAGAGGTTATCACATACCTGGAGCAATATGACCCGGCGAATCCAGCTACTTGGGAGATCAAACGCACGGTCAATATGGCGAAGCTGCTGCCTCCGGTCAAAACGAAGGTGTAAGCGGCCAAGCTGGAGCGTCTATGATTCAAGATATGCGTCCGCCCCGATAGCGGGGCGGACTTTTTAGCATATTTGAGTCAAATTAGCTGTGCGCTCAAGGCACTTAGGCATCGGTGAATTACGGATTTATCAACCTTCCAAATATTTTTTGGAGAAAGGGTTGACGAACAGGGCAAATTATCATAATATTGCTTTAGTGATTAAAAGCATAAAAGCTTAAAAGCGTCGTAGCGAAATAGCGATTAAGATTGACTAATATAATGAGTGAGGTTCGGAAAGGAAGGAATATCAAATGATCGTAATTACATCCAATCAAACACCGGAGGAACAAATCAAGGAAATCGTCGCCGTTATCGAGAAAGAGGGCCTTCAGGCTCATCTGTCGAAAGGTGCGGACCATACGGTAATCGGCCTGATCGGCAGCGTTAATCCGAAGCTGGCCGAGCATCTGCGTCAGATGAAGGGCGTGGCGAATGTAGTGAAGATCTCGAAATCCTACAAGCTGGCAAGCCGCGATTTCCATCCAGAGGATACGATCATCGATATCAAGGGCGTGAAGATCGGCGGAGAGAATCTGGTTATTATGGGCGGCCCATGCGCCGTTGAGACACCGGAGCAGATCAATGAGATCGCAAGACTGGTCAAAGCCTCAGGAGCACAGGTGCTTCGCGGTGGAGCCTTCAAGCCGCGTACGGGGCCTTACAGCTTCCAGGGCGTAGGCGTGGAAGGGCTGAAGATGATGAAGGAAGCCGGCGAGCGTCACGGCCTGCTGACCATCACGGAAGTCATGACGCCGGAATATGTCGAAGTCTGTGCTGAATACGCCGACATTCTTCAGGTCGGAACGCGTAACATGCAGAACTTTGACCTGCTGCGCGCGCTTGGCACCTGCGGCCGTCCAGTGCTGCTGAAGCGCGGTTTCAGCGCTACCTACGACGAATTCCTGAATGCGGCCGAATACATTCTGGCCGGCGGCAACCGCGATGTAATGCTCTGCGAGCGCGGTATCCGCACCTTTGAGACCTACACGCGCAACACGCTGGATCTGTCCGCTGTTCCGGTTCTGCAGAACCTCAGCCATCTGCCTGTCATCTCTGACCCGAGCCATGGCACAGGCCGCCGCGAACTGGTTGAGCCGATGTCCAAAGCATCGGTGGCAGCTGGGGCGAACGGCTTGATCATCGAGATGCACACCGATCCGGACAACTCCATGACAGGCGATGGCGTACAGTCGCTGTTCCCGGATCAGTTCGATAACCTGCTGCGCGATCTGGAGAAGCTGGCTCCGCTGGTCGGCAAGAAATTCTCCAGCCAGGTAGCTGTTCCAGTCGTATAATTACTGGTAATGCAAGAGGTTTAAATAAGCGGTTCAAACAGCTTTTCCCCGAGCAAAAAAAGGGCGGCGGAAAGGCTGTTTGGCGTGCTTTTTTAGGCCATATCAAGGGATGAGAAATAATTCACCAAAGCGTAAGAATATCTCACATTACCTTAAAAAATACCTTACATAAGGATTGACGATGTTAGGTTTGAGTTTTATAATGACGACAGTTAAAATCAAAACCGAGAACATTTGCATAGTGGGTACGGCTTAATGTTCGGAACTTGGGGAGGAAAAATTTCATGTCGGTTGAAAAAGTGTTGCAAACGATCAAAGAAAACAACATCGAATGGGTAGATTTCCGTTTTGTAGATTTGGCTGGACGGGCCCATCATATCTCTTTGCCAGCTGATGCTGTAGACGAAGATACTTTCGTTAACGGTGTGGCATTTGACGGCTCTTCGATTACGGGCTTCCGCGGTATTGAAGAATCTGACATGGTTATGATGCCGGATCCTAGCACTACATATGTCGATCCTTTCACTGCTCACCCTACGCTCAACATTATGTGCGACATTTTCACCCCTGACGGCGAGCGTTATGAGCGCGACCCTCGTGGCATCGCAGTTAAAGCCGAAGAATACCTTCAGAAGAGCGGTGTAGGCACGGCTGCTTTCTTCGCTCCTGAATCCGAGTTCTTCATTTTCGACGACGTTCGCTTCGAAAGCGGAATGAACAGCTCCTCTTACTTCGTGGACTCCGAAGAAGCAGTATGGAACACCAACCGCAAGGACGAAGGCGGCAACCTGAGCTATAAAGTCCGCGTCAAGGGCGGTTATGTACCGGTAGCTCCAGTTGATACTCAACAGGACATCCGCAGTGAAATGTGTCGTCTGCTTGCCGAAGCTGGTCTCGTGATTGAACGTCACCACCACGAAGTGGCAACAGCCGGACAAGCCGAAATCAACTTCCGCTTCGATACGCTGAAGAAGACGGCTGACAACCTGCTGACTTACAAATACATCGTGCAGAACACTGCCCGCCAATACGGCAAGGTTGCAACCTTCATGCCGAAGCCGCTCTTCGGCGACAACGGTAGCGGCATGCACGTTCACCAATCGATCTTCAACGGCGATACTCCGCTGTTCTATGAAAAAGGCGCTTATGCCAACCTGAGCGAAACCGCTCTGCACTACATCGGCGGTATCCTGTACCATGCTCCGGCTCTGATCGCTCTGACCAACCCGAGCACGAACTCCTTCAAACGTCTGGTTCCAGGCTATGAAGCACCGGTTAACCTGGTATTCTCCAAAGGCAACCGTTCCGCAGCCGTTCGTATTCCGGTTGCAGCTGTTACGCCTAAGGGCTGCCGTATCGAGTTCCGTACTCCGGACTCCACAGCTAACCCATACCTGGCCTTCTCCGCAATGCTGCTGGCTGGTCTGGACGGCATCAAGAAGAAGATCGATCCGCAGGAACTGGGCTATGGTCCGCTCGACAAGAACATCTACGAGCTGCCGGATTCCGAGAAAGAGAAAATCCGCAGCGTACCAGGCAGCCTGAACGAAGCGCTGGACGCTCTGGAAGCTGACTATGAATTCCTGACTGAAGGCGGCGTCTTCACCAAAGAATTCATCGACAACTACATTGACCTGAAACGCGGCGAAGCACAAGCGGTTGCTATTCGTGTTCATCCGCATGAATATTCCCTGTATTTCGACCTGTAAGATTTGCGAATAAACAGCAAGAAGCCATGTTCACCGATCGGTGGCATGGCTTCTTTTTTTCTTTTTTATTAACATTTCACTATGTTTTAAACGCAGAACTTGTGGTAAAATCGAAGAGGATTTTGTTCATGTGCCGCATTAAAGCGGCAAATGGAAGATGCTGATAGGCACAGAATAACTCACACAATCATGTGAATAATTATACTTGCTGCCATGTCAGATTATTGCTATCATTACGATATTGAAAGTTGAGAAAGGGTGGGAGTATTTTGAGCAAGAGAGCATACAATTTCAACGCAGGTCCAGCAGCCTTGCCTCTTGAAGTTCTTGAGCGTGCACAGGCGGAATTTGTTGATTTCCGGGAAACGGGCATGTCGATCATGGAGATGTCGCATCGCGGAGCTGTGTATGAATCCGTGCATAACGAAGCACAGGAACGCCTGCTGTCTCTGTTGGGCAATCCTTCCGGCTATAAGGTGTTGTTCATTCAGGGCGGCGCAACGACCCAGTTCGCAATGGTTCCGCTCAACCTTCTCTCTGAAGGCAAGGTCGGCAGCTATGTGCTGACAGGAAGCTGGGCCGACAAAGCGTTCAAGGAAGCTAAAATTGCTGGCGGCGCACATGTTGCGGCTACTTCCGAGGACAAGAAGTTCCTGGCGATTCCGGATCTTGCTTCGATCAAGCCTGCTGATAATGCTGCATACCTTCATGTCACTTCCAACGAGACGATTGAAGGCACCCAGTACCAGGAGTTCCCTGACACCGGATCCCTTCCGCTGATCGCCGACATGTCGAGCGATATTCTGAGCCGTTCTTTCGACGTCAGCAAGTTCGGATTGATCTATGCAGGCGCTCAGAAGAACCTGGGGCCATCGGGCGTTACCGTGGTCATTGCGAAGGAAGAGCTGATCGCTGAATCTCCTTCCAACATCCCGACCATCCTGCGTTACAGCACGCATTACAAGAACAACTCTCTGTACAATACTCCGCCATCCTATTCGATCTATATGGTCAACGAGGTCCTGAAATGGATTGAAGAGCAGGGAGGCCTTCAAGGCATCGAAGCGAAGAACCGCGATAAAGCCGGTCTTCTGTACAATGCCATCGACGGCAGCGGCGGATTCTTCCGCGGCGTAGCGGAGCAGAGCAGCCGTTCCATCATGAACGTTACGTTCCGGATGCAATCCGAAGAGCTGGAGAAGAAATTCGTCAAGGCTTCGGAGCAGGAAGGCTTCGTGGGTCTCAAGGGACACCGCAGCGTTGGAGGACTTCGCGCTTCCATCTACAACGCCGTTCCTTACGAAAGCATCAAGGCGCTGACAGAGTTCATGAGCCATTTCCAGAAGACGCAAGGCTAATCAATATAAATTGTATTTCAAAGCTAACTGCCTAACCTAACAGCCTGAAAGCTTACTGTAGACATCTCAACGCTTGTTAAGAAGCATGGCCGATGTTAGCTTTGAGCAATAGCTGCTATACTTTTATAAGACCTTCCGCCTCCGGTGGAAGGTCTTCTTGAGCAATTGGACCCTGTTAGGGCGATCACGATAATTCGCTGTGAATCAGCATGAGTTTGGAGGAGAATAGGGTATGGCACTTCACATTGTACTCGTAGAACCCGAGATTCCGGCCAATACGGGCAATATCTCCCGCACCTGTGCGGCGACCGGCATTCATCTGCATCTGGTGCGTCCGCTAGGCTTTCGGACGGACGATGCGACCTTGAAGCGGGCAGGGCTCGATTACTGGCATGCCGTTCACATTGAATATCATGACTCTTTTGCCGAGGTGCAGGAAATGTATCCGGAGGGGCGATTCTTCTATGCGACAACCAAAGCGGAGAAACGGTATACGGACTATGAATTCCGGGACGGCGATTTTTTTGTCTTCGGCAAAGAAACGAAAGGACTCCCGGACAGCATTCTGAAGGCGGGATGGGAGACGACGATGCGGATGCCGATGACAGGTGATGTCCGGTCACTGAATCTTTCCAATTCGGCGGCCATTATCGTCTATGAAGCGCTTCGTCAGCTCGGTTTTCCGGGTTTGAACTAGGAGCAATGGATGAAGACCGATTGCGTTGGCAGTCGGTCTTTTTTTACTGCATTTTTCACCTAGGGATAAGAATCAAGTGGCCGCCACATCATCCTCCAACAGATCTAGCATGGATTAACTTATCTCATCGGTGCGAAGCTGCTGACGACAGACAAGATGTCTTCGGTTCGAGCTAAAACTTCGTCAGTTAACTCGATTTCGATCGCTTTAATGTTCTCTTCAATTTGGGAAGGCCGGCTGGAGCCAATAATGGCCGAGCTTACATTCGGCTGGCGCAGCACCCATGCCAGTGCGAATTGAGATAAGGAAATCCCAAGCTCCGATGCCAGCTCTTCCAGTTTAACGGTGCAAGCAAGCACATCCTCCCGCAAATAACTGTTAATAACGCCATTCGTATTGTCATTTGCCGCTCTGCTGTCCTGCGGAATTGCCATGCCCGGCTTGTACTTGCCGGTGAGCACACCTTGCGCAAGCGGTGAGAAGACCACAAGCCCAAGCCCATCGGATTCGCACTGGCTGATTACGTTTTCTTTTTCAATGTAGCGTTCGAACATATTGTATATCGGTTGATTGGAAATCAGCGGCCGCAGATTCAGACTTTTGCCGATTGAAGCCGCATCCGCAATTTGATTTGCATTCCACTCGCTGACTCCTGCATACAGGATTTTGCCTTGGGCTGTAAGATCATCAAGTGCGCGAAGCGTTTCTTCGACCGGTGTTTCATGATCAAAACGATGGCATTGATATAAGTCGATGTAATCCGTCCCCAAACGCTGCAGGCTGGCATCACATTGCTCTATTATATGTTTACGGGACAAGCCGCGCTCATTCGGTCCTTGGCCTTGAGGGAAGAAGACCTTCGTTGCCAGCACATAGCTGCTGCGGGGATACGCATGTAATGCGCTGCCCACCACTTTCTCCGCTCCGTTGTAGGAGTTAGACGTATCAAAGAAATTGATACCAAGTTCATATGCTTTATGGATGCAAGCCACCGCCGTTTCCTCAGCTGTAGCCGATCCATATGTCAGCCAGCTGCCCAGGCCGATCTCACTCACCTTCAGCCCGCTTTTGCCAAGTCTTCTGTATTTCATTTGCTCCACTCCTTCTCATACTGTTGATCAATATCAGAATAGGGGATAAACTTAACTTTAGGTCAAGGGTCGGAGTTGTTTTTTTCGGGAAGGAGTTTTTTGTGGAATATTCAATCAAGCAAGTCTCAGAACGTCTGCAATTGCCTATTTCAACGCTGCGCTATTACGACAAAGAGGGGCTGATGCCTTTATTAAAAAGAACCGAATACGGTACCCGCAAATTTTCAGAAATGGATATATGCTGGCTGGAATTGGTCTGTTGTCTTAAGAACAGTGGAATGCCGATTGAGGAAGTCAAGGAATTCATGATGCTATGCCTAAACGGTTCATCTACATGTGAGCAGCGGAGGGAATTGCTTGAACAGCATAAGGAGAATATTGAGCAGAAAATGGATACTCTTAACCGCAGTCTTGGTATGATCAATTATAAGTTGGCGCATTACAACGAAATCGGAATTTTTCATATTGATACTCACTAGCCCAGGAATGGGGGCTGAAAACATGCTTGGTAAAAATTTTTTATGTTTATCAGCAGGATTCGACATATGAGCATCGAATATTCAACATATTGGAAAAATTTCGATATTCCATATTTAACAGTTGAATAGGAGAGGTGTAGGTTAGATGAAGCCCGCTGGCGTAGTGCGTAAAGTGGATCAACTCGGTAGAATTGTTCTGCCTAAATCCCTTCGCAAAAGGTACCAAATGAATGAGGGAGATCCAGTAGAGATTCTGGTCCAGGGGGACCATATTATTCTGGAGCGTTATCGGCCGAAGTGCGTGTTCTGCGGATCGATGGAAGAAGTAAGCGAGTACAAGGAGCGTTATATTTGCAGCCAGTGTCTGAATGAAATGACTCAGCTGCAAAGACACGCGTAAATCATAAGGACTCCGTAAGCATCAAGTCAGACCAACAAGAGGCCGGCAACGGCTACGGAACGGTATCACAACAAGCGCCGCTTGCGGCGCTTTTTTGCTGCCTTTATAGAAGATTGGATGCTAGTTCGGTAAGAAAGGAATGCGGTCGTCAAAAGTTATTTGTCTGAATTCAAGGCCAGGACGTTTCGTCTTAAGCATAAGCGTACATAAAAAGGCTTCCCCCGTGGTTCGGAAGGAAGCCGGGCAATTGAGCCCTAATAATCTACTTAAAAAACAAGAAGCTGGTCGGTACCGGCCTCAGGCCACCGTCGGAAGGTTTGTTCACAACCCTGCCTTTAAAAATGAGCGAGGTTGAGCCGCCTCCATCCAGGTTATACGCGTCGATCACACCCATTTTGAATAGCTTGTCCTGAATTTCCTCGAGGGTTGCGCCCGAGCTGCCGTTCTCATTGTAACCCTCGGCTACAATAATCAGCAGCTGGTCGTCCTTGTAGCTGCCGATCGCGGTGCGCGGGGCGCGTCTAGGCGCAGTCTGCCATTTGGCGGGAATCTCCGTCTTGTAACCGCCCTGGAGAAGAACGGGGACGAAGGAAGCGCCAAAGCGCGGCTCCAGCGCATCAAGCTGCTGACGGCTGTTGAATTTGCCGCCGATCAGCTTGCCCTCCTTGTTCAAGCCGACAAAGCTTAAATCCTTATAGCTGGGTTCAAAGCCTGTTAAATACTTGCCATCCACAATTGTTGTGCTAAGCGGATAACGCTTGCCATCCTGGTCCGCGAATCCGCCGGCATTAATGCCGGCTACCGCTCCGTATCGGCTTACCGCCTGAAGCGTTGTCTCCGAGCTTCCGAGACCTTTCTGCGGGAGACTCATCGTCATCGCCGTCTGGTCCTTCAGCTTCACTTTCATCGCATAGCCTGTATAGTCACCAGGATTAAGCCGATACAACTCGATCGTAATCCGGCTGCTGTCGATCACATCGTAAGGAAATCCCAGCCTTGATGAGATACGGCGGTTATAAATTTGCTCCGGACGCGCCGCCTGTGTTCTGGCCTGATCGACCAGAGTGCCCATCGTTGCTGTCGTCTGTCTGTACAGCTTGGCAGTCGTACTGATCGCATGGGTTGTGGAAGAGGCGGACGTCTTCGCCAGCCCAAGATCGCGCCCAATCGCGTCAGTCGTCTGAAGTGGCCCTGGAACGGGCAAAAATTTCTGCGTCTCCAGATCCAGCGTAAGGGAGGGACGGTACAAAACGAGGCACAGCAAGAGCCCGATAAACGGGGCCGTTGCCAGCATGAAGAAACGATTTACTCTTTTGACCGGTGTCATTTTAGCAGATCCATCTCTTTCTGAAGAGCGTCAAGCTGCTTGCGGACCTCGTTAAGCTGGGTGTACAGCTTGTTGCTGTTGTCTGTCTTATTATTTGCATTGTCTTTAGTGAAGGTCAGCAGCTCATTGAAGGACTGTACCTGGCCCTGCAGCTCGGTAACTTCCTTGGACAGCGCAGAGAGCTTTTGCTCGTAATCGGACCTTAGGGCGGCCATCTGCTGCTGGCTCTGTGCCGTCAGCTGGGCGACCATTTGGTCTTTCAAATGATTCGAATAGCTGTAAGCCCCATAACCGCCGGCCACAATGACAATTAGCCAGAACAACAAAAACCATTTGACGGGGGATCCGTTTCGCGTCGCGGCACGTGAAGGATACGTGTCCTGCGATTTCACGGACGGCTGCATGTTTGAATCACCTCTAAGCTTTAATATGAGTCCCTATTCTACCAGAATTGCATCCAATTCGCAAAAGATAGAGGAAGAATCAGGAAAAAAATAATTGCATCTTTTGAAAAAATTGCGTTACAATTTCACTAGATTCCAATGTGCATATTATCATGCCATTTAGGTAAATAGTCGGATTTGCCCGTAAGCTTGGAGAACGGGAAGCGGCCATAACCGCGAAGTGCTCCCGATAAGGCTGAGAGCCCGGAATTCATTACATAGTAGCAGGAGGATTGGATTGAAATGAGTAAGGTATGGCAGGTAGTGATTATGGGCTGTCATCCCACAAGTATGCTGGGAACAAAGCTCATACTGGAGGAAACCGGAGATTTGAATGTAATTGCGACATGCGCCGACTGGGAGCAGGGAGGGGAGATTATCCGGGAAAATCGGCCGGAGCTGGTTCTGCTCGACTATTCCGTGTCGGGAGATCTGATCAATGCGATTCTGCCGGGGCTGAAGAAGGAAACGCCTTCCGCGCATTTTGTCGTGATGACGGAGACGAAAGGAAAGGAACTTTTGCAGCCGCTTCTTAAAATGGGGGCCAGCGGCATGATCTCCAAGGAGGCGTCACCAAGCCAACTGCTGCAGCTGATCGCAGGACTTCGGGAGGGATTTCTCTCGATGCCTTTCGACTGGCTGGAGGCCGAATTGTGGCCCATTCAGACGCCTGAGGATCAGGACGCGCTCTTTAAGTTGACATCTACCGAGCGATTTATCATGGACCGGATCGTTCAAGGCGTGACCTATGACAAAATCGCTTCAGAGCTCGAAGTCAGCCGCCGTTCCATTGACAATTACCTTCGCAAGATTTATGTTAAACTCGAAGTTTCAACCCGGGCGCAGGCCATTGAGAAATATGCGCTGTATACACACCGGGGCAGACCCGTATACGCATAGTATCCGGCAAGGCAGCCCTGAGGCGGCTTGTTTCCGGATCTGCATTCCGAAAGAATGAGGGGGGAACGCCGCATGAAATTCGACTTTTCGGCCAGGGCGCATACGCTTATGTCGTCTCCGCTTCTCAGTATCCGCACCCAGACGCGTAGAGGTTCCTTGATTTCACTGGCCGAAGAGCTGCCGGCGGAGGAGCTGTTCCCGCTGTCGCTTCTGGCCGAGGCGGCGTCCACGGTTATCTCGGAGGATGCCCAGGCGCTGCAATACGGTGATCCGGAGGGGTACGGACCACTCAGGGATTGGCTGGCCGGAGAATGGCTGAAGAAGCAGGGGGTGCATGTCCCTGTGGACGGTGTGCTGCTGACGACAGGAAGCCAGCAGGCGGTGGACCTTCTGGCTCGGGTGTACATCGACCCCGGAGACCGGGTCCTGGTGGAGAATCCGACTTCGCCCGGCATACTGCAGGCGCTGCGAATGCAGGGGGCGGAGATCGTGCCAGTTAAGAGCGACCGCGACGGACTGCTTCCCGAGGACCTCCGCCTTCAATTGGAGAAACATCGACCCAAGGCGCTGTTCGCCGCTCCAAGCTTCTCCAATCCGAGCGGCATCCTGTGGAGTGTGGAACGCAGAAGAGCGGTGCTTGAGCTGTGCACGGCACATCAGGTTCTGATCGTGGAGGATGACTCCTACGGAGATTTGTCTTTTCGGCGGAGCAATGGCAAGAGCGAACGTTATCCTTCTCTGTACGCGCTGGAAAATGCCGGAGATGACGGGCATGTGCTCTATATCGGCTCCTTCAGCAAGACGGTTGCCCCGGCTCTGCGAACCGGCTGGGCGGCGGGGAACCGGGAACTGATCATGGTGATGGCGGCCGCAAAAGGAATGGCGGATTGGCAGTCGAGCTCCTTGAATCAGCGGCTCCTCTATCATCTGCTCCATGCGACATCGTTCAGTCTGCGCGAGCATATCGAGCTGCTGAATCGCGAATATGACACCAGATTAAAGCTGATGATCGAGCTGTTGAAGCGTGCGGCCTGGAACGGCTGCAGCTACGACGCTCCATCCGGCGGCATGTTCCTCTGGGTCTCGCTGCCGGACGGACTGGACAGCTTGATTCTGCTGAAGAACGCTCTGCGAAAGGGCGTCGCTTTTCTGCCGGGGACGCTGTGCAGTGCTGACGGAAGCGGCAGCGGGTATGTCAGGCTGAACTTCAGCCATCCCGGACGCGACGAGCTGCTGCTCGGCATGAATTTGATGGGGGAAGCGATCAAGGAATTTACCGCCCGCTCCTGAACATCCGGCATGAACGTTATCATTCATCGAAAGTCTGTCTGAACCGGCACTTTAACCAAAGGCCCTGTTCTCTGAAATCATTTCGGAGAACGGGGCCTTTGGTCTAGAGGACAGCAATAAGTGCTGATGAGCTGCGATGATGTGATTCATGCGAAAAAGGCATGATCACCGATGATCCTGAAGATTTCGAAGTCAATAGCGGAGCTGGAGTTCAATTCGATGGCTATGCCCCATCCGGCATTAGCCTTCCCCGCCGCGCTCCCGGTCTGCCAGGGACTGCGAGACGGATACGGCGGCGTATTCGAGCAGCGCGGCCCTGCCCGCCGCTGTCAGGCAATAGCGGCCGCGGGCCACACGGCTGAACCAGCCGTAGTAGTTGGCCTGCAGGATGGCGGCCGCTGCAGGCACGCCGCTCCGCCGGCGCAGCTCCGCCGGCGTCACGCCCTCCGGGGCCGGCTTCGCCATGGCCCCGGCCCTCCCGGCACCGGTTCCCGGGGTGCCGGCAAGGACCGCTGCGGGCGCGGCTGCGCGCGCCCGTCCCGTAGCGGAGGCCGAGTTACGGCCTCCGCTTTGCTCTGCCGCAGCCGCTTCGCCGGCTGCGGCTGCCGTCAGGGCGGCCTCCCGCTCGGCCGCCTCCAGCGCTGCCGCGACGCGCAGCGCCTTCTCGCGGTAGGCGGTGACGAGCTTCACCCGGGTGCTGCCTCCGGTGTTGTAGTCGCCGCTGCGCTCGCGGAACTCGTACAGCAGCCGCTCCTGCCGCCGTCCGCTGCGCCGCCTTGCGGGGCTCGCCGGCTCCTCGGGCTCCGCAAGCACCTCGACGAGCGGGGCCTTCGTCTTGTAGAAGACGACGGTGACCAGCCCTAGCCCGAGGCGCCGGCACAGATCCGTGAGCTCGCCCCAGCGCTGGCTGGCGGAGCCTTTCTTCTCCCGGCAGCGTTCCACCGCCAAATATACGACCGGGCTTAGCTTCAGCCGCTCCACGCCCTGCAGCAGGAGGGAGAGGTTGAAGGATTTCTTCATCTCCACGATTAGCGGCGGCTCTCCGGTCTCCCGGACTCCGACGAGGTCGCAGGAACGGACCTCGCCCTTCACCTGATAGCCTTGTCCTTCGAAGTATTTTTTTAAAGGCGCATACAATTCGGTTTCGCTTTTGATCGCCATAGCCTGTCTCCTTATGAACGGACTTTCGCCGAATCTCTATTATATCACATCAAAAATGAGGTCAATATTCCGGGTGATCCGCATACCTATGTATTATACTTTTCGAATGGCTGCAGCTGCCAACGGCGGGCGGGTCTCGGAAGGGACGGCGGAGGAAGTCGGTTATAGCGGAAAGTCCGGGCCCCACCGGGTCCGGCGGTCATCACGCGGTTACAAGAGCGCAAGGTGAGGAGGCAGCGAGCAATGGACATTTTTGAACGTATAGCATCGTATCGGGCAGAGAATGAACGTTTGGCATGGAGCGGAACCTTCAAGGAATATATCGAACTGTTGAGAAAAGACCCCACTCCCGCCAAAACGGCTCACGCCAGAGTGTATGACATGATCAAATCGCATGGGGTGGAGGACAACGGCGGCCGCAAGCGGTACAAATTTTTTGAGCAGGAAATATTCGGTCTTGACCGGGCCGTTGAGAAGCTGGTGGAGGAGTATTTCCACTCGGCTGCCCGGCGGCTTGATGTACGCAAACGGATTTTGCTGCTGATGGGGCCGGTCAGCGGCGGCAAGTCGACGCTGGTTACGATGCTGAAGCGGGGGCTGGAGCAGTATTCGCGAACGATGCAGGGTGCGGTATATGCCATCGAAGGCTGCCCCATGCACGAGGAGCCGCTGCATCTAATCCCTAATGAGCTCCGTCCGGAGATCGAACGGGAGCTTGGCGTGCGGATCGAGGGCAATCTGTGCCCGTCCTGCCAGATGCGGCTGAAGAATGATTACGCTGGCGATATCGAGAAGGTCCGGGTCGTCCGGGTGCTGCTGTCGGAGGAAGAGCGCATCGGCATCGGCACCTTCAGCCCATCTGATCCGAAATCCCAGGATATTGCGGACTTGACCGGCAGCATCGATTTCTCGACGATAACCGAATACGGATCGGAATCCGATCCGCGGGCATACCGGTTTGACGGCGAGCTGAACAAGGCCAACCGGGGGCTCATGGAATTCCAGGAAATGCTGAAATGCGACGAGAAGTTTCTGTGGAACCTGCTGTCACTGACGCAGGAAGGGAACTTCAAGGCCGGCCGGTTCGCACTCATCAGCGCCGACGAGCTGATTGTCGCCCACACGAATGAAACGGAGTACAAGGCCTTCATTTCTAATAAAAAGAACGAGGCGCTCCAGTCCCGGATGATCGTCATGCCGGTTCCCTACAATCTGAAGGTGTCCGAGGAGGAGAAAATCTACGCCAAGTTGATCGCGCAGAGCGATATGAAGCATGTTCACATCGCGCCCCACGCGCTGCGAGCCGCTGCGATCTTCTCCGTCCTGACGAGACTCCGGGAGAGCAAGAAGCAGGGCATGGACCTCATCAAGAAGCTGCGCATGTATGACGGCGAAGAGGTGGAGGGCTACAAGGAAGCGGACCTCAAGGAAATGCAGAACGAATACCTGGACGAAGGCATGTCCGGCATCGACCCGCGCTATGTCATTAACCGCATTTCCAGCGCCCTTATCAAGGGCGATCTGGAGTGCATGAATGCACTCGACGTTCTGCGGGCAATCAAGGATGGACTTGACCAGCATCCTTCGATCACGAAGGAGGAGCGGGAGCGTTATCTCAACTTCATCTCCATCGCCCGGAAGGAATACGACACGCTGGCGAAGAACGAAGTGCAGAAGGCTTTTGTCTATTCGTTCGAGGAATCCGCGAAGACGCTGTTCGAGAACTATCTCGACAACATTGAAGCATTTTGCAACTGGACGAAGATCCGCGATCCGCTCACCGATGAGGAGATGGAGCCGGATGAACGCCTGATGCGTTCCATCGAGGAGCAGATCGGTATTTCGGAGAATGCGAAGAAGGCGTTCCGAGAAGAAATTCTGATCCGGATTTCCGCCTATTCCCGCAAGGGCAAAAAGTTCGAATACAGCAATCACGAGCGGCTGCGGGAAGCGATCGAGAAGAAGCTGTTCGCCGATCTCAAGGATATCGTCAAGATTACCACCTCGTCCAAGACGCCGGATGAGAGCCAGCTGAAGCGGATTAACGAGGTATCCCGCCGGCTGATCGAGGAACATAATTACTGCCCGATTTGCGCCAACGAGCTGCTCCGCTATGTCGGCAGCTTGCTGAACCGCTAGGAAGAGGGCGGGGCGCTCTCCGCACCGGCGGGAAGAGATTCGGGATAAAGAAGGCCGGGGCTCAATAGGCTGACAGGTCGCGGAACGAGAACGGGGAAGAACGGAATAGTTAGAGAGAAGCACATCCGGCCGGGCAGAGGGTTGGGTGTTGCGGGGCCGCTGCCGGGCAGCGGCCTTTCGTATGATCAGGTTAGCCAGAATCTTCTGGTTGGCCTTTTTGTGCATGCTCGGACTCCAGGCTTGGGCGGCTAAAGGATATGGGGAAGGAGAGAAAGAGGCAGAGGATTTGTAAAACTGGTGTCAAGAAATCGCTCCCATAAGAACGCAGGAAAGGTGGTTTTTTACATACTACTCGATCTCATTTCATTATATAATGGAAGATATGTTCGATTGACGGGAGCGAGATTATGAAAAAGCTGCTTTATACTCTGCCTTCTTTGATATTTATCTTCGGTTTGGCATACGGACGCATTCTCCTGTACGGGCAAAAGGACCTGGAGACTTCGTTCTCGGCGCTGGCCGGACCGACGCTGCGCGATATCGGCATCGGCATTGTCATTGTTCTCCTGCTGTATGCTCTCTCGAAAGCCAGTCTGATCGCGGCGTTTGTGTTGGCGGCCGTGCTGGCCGTGTTCCACTTGGCCAATGTCGAGTATATTTATGCGCTGGACCATGTGGTGAATTTAAAGGACATTACGATGGCGTCGGATTCGGAGTTTCTGACCGGCACGCTGTTCCATATCAGCTTTCCGGTATATTCGCTGGTGATTGCGGCTTCGCTGCTGGGGTCGGTCTTTTTTCTCCGCAAAATCCGGATATTTCCGCTTCCCAAGCGAAGATACGGCCTGATCGCGGCAGCCGGTCTGCTGATCGTCTATCTCATTATTGCGATCAACTCCACCGGGGACTGGAAGAGCGGCACCTTCGTGTCGGCCTCTATCAGCAATTCGGTCGCGCTGCTGACGTTCAACGCCGATGATCTGACGGATTATCCGCCCGACATTGAAGAGAAGATCAATACGACTCAGCAGCTTAAGGACGGCGAATACCTGCTGAATAACCATACCGGCAAGAAAAATATTTTGATGGTCGTCATGGAAGGCATACCCGGAGCCTACTCCCCCGCCAACCAGGACTATCTGGAGCTGTCGAATGACATTAAGATGACCAGCCTGGACAAGATCAAGGATCACAGTCTGATTCTGCCAAATTACATTACGCACAACAACCAGACGATCCGGGGCATGTACTCGCTCATCAGCGGGGACTATGACAAGATGGACGCCTCGACACCGAAAGCATATGAATATTTGCAGAAGGACTCGAATTACCGGGAAGAGCTGCTGCCAAAGCTGCTGAAGAATAGAGGCTACAATACGGCTTTCATTCAGGCGGCTCCGCTGGAGTACATGTCCAAGGGCGATTTTATGACGGCGGCGGGCTTTGATACGATTATCGGGGGAGAGAGCTTCAAGAACCCTTATATTCCTTTCGGCTGGGGGCCGGACGACAAGAGCTTTTTCGAGCAGTCGCGGCAATTCATCAATGAGCTGAACAGCAAGGGCGAGCCGTGGTTCGCCACAATGCTGACGGTCGGCACACATCATCCTTACGCCGTTACGGACGCTTATGCGGAGAAGTACCCGAGCCGCAAGGCGGCGGCCGTCGCGTACTTGGACGAGGCGCTGTCCGATTTCATTGACTATATCGACCATTCCAGCTTCGCCAAGGATACGCTCGTGCTGTTCGTGTCGGATGAATCGCATGGCGTCAATAATCAGACGTACGGCTCGAACTGGGGCATCTTTGCGGCGTATTCGCCGGACATCGACGGCCAGATTATCAATGACGGCGTGTACGGACAGAAGGATGTTCTGCTGTCGCTGCTGGATTACGCCGACCCGGACCTGGATGCCTATACGGTGGGCCGGAGTGTATTCCGCAAGTATACCGAGGATTCGCCGATTCTGTTCGCCTCCCATTATAACGGGGATGTGTTCTATTCGACGAAGAAAGGGACCGTCTATCAGGTGGACAACAGCGGGCAGCTGTACAGCCTGACCTCAAGCAACGGCGAGCTGTTCAGTACGGATTACGACCGGACTTCGCTGAAGGACGATGAGCTCAAGAAGAAGATTCTGACCTACAAGAACTATGTGGACAAATCATCGGCCAACGACCAGCGGATTGTGGTTACGAAGGATAAGGACATTCCGCTGAAGCTGAACAGCGAGACGGTTGTAACGGACGGCCAGTTCGTGACGGTGCCGGCTGAGTCCTACGTCGATATCACGGTCGATTATGACGCCTCCTCCATGTCGGCGGATGACTGGATGATTCTGCGGTTCGCAGATTACAGCGGCCACAGCAGCTCCCGCATCATCGACAAGGCAAGCAGCAGCGGCACGATGACCTTCCGGTTCTACAATGAAAAAGTGAGCTACGGCTACGCCTTCAACCTGAAGACGGATTTCCGGTCCAAAGCCGTCTCGTCCTTCGGCAAGTCGGTCAAGTTCAACAGCATCACGATCTCGTTCTCCAAAACATTGCCGGAATCAAGCCCGACGCCTAGCACGTTTGGGCTGCCGGCTACACTGAATCCCTCCCAGGCGACGGGGGCGGGAGCTTCGGAAGGGACGGGGGCTGCCTCTGCCCTGCCGGGAAGCGCAGGCACTGGATCACCGGCAGCGACGCCAGCTGCATCGCCAACTGCATCGCCTGCACCGTCTTCCTCGGCCGGCGCTGGTTCGGCGGAACGGGTGAGCACGATTGTCGATCTTGATGCGGAGAATAAGTAGTTGTTAGAAGATGGCGAACGGATTAAATGCAGCATCATAAAGAGTTACAGACCCAAAGGGTGCACTTCAATGCCCTTGGGTCTTTTTTCATATTTAGGCAAGAAAAACAGTTTTCCAACAACATGGAATATTCACAAAACCTCGACAATAAGTGACAAGCAACCCTAATAATTCATGGTATTATTTTCTAAACATATTCTGACTTCTATAACGATTCTTTCAATTTAAGTCAGTGGGTTATGTCGATCGAACTAATACAGTGGGGGTAAAGTTAAAGTATGGGGAGTGCAAGGAGAAGGTTTAATCAGATTTGGGTGTTGCTGCTGATACTTTGTATGCTGCTGCCGTCGTACAGCGGCGTTGCTGCAGCTGAGAAATCGGACATCACAGGAAATTGGGCCGAACAGCAAATCAAGAAGTGGATGGATAATGGATACATATCCGGTTATCAGAACGGAGAATTCAAGCCGAATAAGGAGATTACACGGGCTGAATTGGTTGTTCTCATCAATAAGTCGTTCGGGTTTACCGAACAGAGGGAAATCCGGTTCAGCGATGTAACCAAGAAGGATTGGTTCTACCCGGAAATCGTAAAGGCGAGCACCGCAGGCTACATATCCGGTTACTCGAACGGAACTTTCGGGCCCAACAAGAAAGTAACCCGTGAGGAATTTGCCGTTATTCTTAGCAATTTGCTCAAACTGCCCGCCTCCGAATCGGGATCAAAATTCGCTGATGCAAAGGATATTTCCAGTTGGAGTAAAGGGGCGGTTGGATCTGCTTACGACAGCGGACTGATCAAAGGGTATTCTGACCATACATTCCATCCCAAATCGGCGGCTACCCGCGCGGAAACCGTTGTTATCCTGGATAGAGCGTTGGAGCTTAAAGGCGACATCAGCGTTGCATACAATACGGCAGGTGTATATGGACCAGAATCCGGAAACGTAACCGTCAAGCAGAACGTCGAAATCCATGCGCCCAATGTGACCCTCCAGAACACAGTAATTGAAGGGAATCTGACCTTGGGCAAAGAAATTGCCGATGGGGACGCTTTTATCAAAAATGTGATCGTGACGGGTTCAACCACCGTTTTGGGCGGCGGCGCTCACAGCGTTCATTTACAGAACTCCAAATTGGGACAAGTTGCAGTCAATAAGACGGATGGGAATATACGGGTTGTGATCGAAGGCGCCACCGCGATACAAGATCTCCAAATTCTATCACCGGCCCTAATCGAATTCGCTCGGGAAGCTGCCATTCAGACCCTGACTGTTGCCAATGAAGCAGGGGGAAGTCAGTTCATCAACAATGGAACAATCGGAGCCATGGTCATCAACGCGAGTGTGCAGGTGTCCGGCAGCGGCAGGATTGATAATGCCATTATTAACGCCGCCGGAATCTCCTTCGACCAGCCTCCCGCTCATATGGAACTCGGGAAGGATGTACCTTCGAATACAGTGGTCAAGATTGGCGGGAAGGACACTACGGTGAATCCGGCATCGGCTTCCCCGGCGGCTGCCGTTGCGGGCGGCGGAGGAGGAGGCGGTGGCGGAGCGCCTGTAATCCCGTCGCCAACACCAACGGCGTTACCGTCACCATCAGCGGCCTCGTCACCAACACCAACGGTTACGCCTGATCCAACCGAATCACATAATGTGGAAGGAACCATTCGTTACTTTGATGGAACGGAAGTCAAAGATGGAGTTCTTCATTTGAGTAATGAGAGTGGAGCCAATTATGATTTCCAGGTGCTGAATGGGAAGTTCAATTATGATCTGCCTGTTGGCAAGTATATGTTAAGCAGTCTTGAGGATTTGACCAGCAAGGAGAATATTTCGTTCTATGGTTCGTTTCTCGTTGAAAGCGGCCAACCGGCGCGGTTGACGCTGACGATTCCGCAGAAATACGCAGGCATGATTGTGTACAAGGACGGAACAAGCGTTGACGATGGCTGGGTCCAAGTGCTAAATGACATTTCTAGAAAGAGTTATACCATTCCAGTCCAGAACGGACATTTCAACGCCTATATACCTGGTGGCTCTTATATAATCATGGGACTTCATACCAACTCCGGAGAGTACATCGATGTTCATTATGATTTTTCTGTGCTTAACGGAAAGACCACTCCTGCTCAGCTTCAAATTGTGCTTCCGGATAAGTACGAGGGCACGCTGCACAATGAGGACGGGACCGTTATCAGCGAAGGTTCGCTGACCATATCCAGCGTATCCGGCTTAGATTCTTATTTCCCGCTCGTGAAGGACGGCAAATTCACGGTTTATCTGCCTGATGATTCGTACCGTATCCGGGGTTATTACAATTCGGGCGGGGAGAGTATTCCGATCAATTATTATTTCAAGGCATCGGGCGGTCAGACGAATCCCAACCCGCTGAACGTTACAATCCCCCGCAGCAATGTGTCCGGTAAGGTCACCAACGAAGACGGGAGTGTTGTATCCGCAGGCACGCTGAATATTTTATCTGCCGGTAATTCGAATTCTATTGTCACTGTCAAGAACGGTGATTTTAATCTGTATTTGCCGGATGGACCCTATCGGGTCACAGGCTACTACAATTCGGAGACGGGAGTATCCACCTATCTCTCCGAGACATTTCGCGTCATCAACGGAGTACCGGATCATACTCTTAACCTAACTCTGCGAACCAGTAATGTAGCGGGAACGATCGGCTATGAGGATGGTTCATTTATCGCATATGGCGGTGTTTATGTGAGTGGAAAGTCTTCAGACGGTTCAGTCGGTATTTACTCTGTCAACGTAAGGGATGGCCGGTTCAATGTTTATTTGCCGGACGGGAGCTATAGAGTGGATTCCCTGTATAACTTCGACACATATGAAAATACGCAGATGTCTTATGATTTTACCGTAACGGGGGGGATAAGCAGCCCCAATCCGGTGAACATTGTTCTGAAGGCCCGCAATGTTCACGGAATCGTTGTTAACGAGGATGGGACGCTGGCAGACAGTGGGGTCTTGACGGTGCGTTCCAAAGCGAACGATGCTTCTTATTTTCTCCACGTTAATGATGGGGAGTTTAGACAATATTTGCCGGATGGGGAGTATGAAGTGAATACCTATTCCGATCAGCAAGCCCAAGAGAGCACAGAACTGTCCGGTTCGTTCTCGGTAGCCGACGGGAAGGTCACCCCGGACCCGCTCAAAATCGTTGTCAATAGCAAGAATGTACTTGGAACAATTGCCTATGAAGACGGCACTCCGGTTACCGATGGGTCTATTTCAATTCGGAGAACAGATTCCGCCCATTCGAATTATTATCCCAAGGTCGTGAATGGACAGTTCAGTCTGTACCTGCCGGATGGCGAGTACGAAGTGTACGAGTTCAAGGCAAGTAAATATTTGGATTCACGCCAATTTGTGTATAGCATATCGGTAAAGGGCGGCATTCCGGCTCCGAACCCGATTAAGATCAGTCTCAAATCCAATAACGTATCAGGTTCCCTGGTTTTTGAAGACGGGACAGCAGTTGGAGACGGTGAGGTGTGGATTAAAGCGAATGCGGACTCGGCCAATAACAAGCAATATTATGTTGAAGTCAAGAACGGTGCTTTTGATCTGTATGTACCTGATGGTCAATACACTCTGCAGCAGTATTACGATCCGAAGCAGAGCATCTGGCTGTCCTATGATTTTTCGGTAATCAACGGGAAGTTGAGTCCAAGTCCATTGAAGGTGGTTATACGCAGAGTAACGGGCGAAGTGGCTTACGAAGACGGTACACCTATAAGCAGCGGAAGTGTAAGTATTCGGTCCGCCAATACGGATGGAACCTATGACTCCTATTATGCTAATGTGAAGGATGGTCAATTCAAACTTAATCTGTCTGATGGAATTTACGAGGTGTGTCGGATTTACAACGATGATCTGTATGAAATTATCGATGTGTCGAATACTTTCACAATTAAGGATGGAGAAATATCCCCTGAACCGCTCAAACTTGTTCTGCAGAATAAGAATGTAACTGGTTCGGTAACCCGGGAAGACGGGGCGGCAGCGAGAAGGGGAAGTCTGTATATCCAGAGTACCAATTTGAATTCCGTTAACCAAAGCTATAGTACCTATGTGACCAACGGAACGTTTAGATTGAATCTGCCGGATGGGAGCTACCAAGTATCGAGTTACTATGATTATGATGCACAGGAGTCTATTCAGCTGTGGGATACATTCTCGGTAGTTAACGGCAAACTTAATTCCAGTCCATTAAACATCACGATTAAGAACAAGAATGTGACGGGTTCTCTGGTTTATGAGGATGGGACAGCTGCGGCCAATGGATCGATGACGTTACGCAACACGGCGACGGGTTCAACCTATTTTGATATTCAGGTCAAGAACGGTCAGTTCAGTCTGTATTTGCCGGATGGAGAATATGAGATCAGCAAATATTTGAATTCAGCCACCAACGAAGTTTCTCCGATATCCTATGTGTTCTCGGTCACTAACGGACAATCCGTTCCGGCAACTCTAAGCGTAAAGACTAAGGATAAGAATCTGGTAGGTACAGTGGCTTATGAGAATGGAAATGCGGTGGGCAACGGAAGGCTGTCCATTCGAGGCACAGTTGCCAATTCCACCTATGCTTACTTTAGCGCCGAAGTGAGGAACGGCCGATTCAGTGCATATATCCCTGACGGGAATTATGAAGCATCCGGTTACACGATTTACAGTGATTATAGTGGAACTATTCCGATATCCTATGTGTTTTCGGTAGTTGACGGTGTAATGGTGCCGGGGCCGTTAGACATTAAGATTAGGAATAACAACATAATCGGTACAGTGGCGTTGGCAGATGGAACGGCAGTCAGTGACGGGCGGATTCTCATTCGCGATACAACCAGAAGCATGATGTATATGCCGTGGATAACGGATGGCCGCATTGAATTGTACTTGCCGGACGGTACTTACGAAGTGACGGCCTATATGAATGATCAGACGTATGAGCACACTCCACTGTCGTATGTCATCACCGTAATTAACGGGGTATCCAATCCGGCTGTACTGAACATTGTGTTATAAAAAAGGGCATTGAAAAATCCTATGAGACAGAGGTCTCATAGGATTTTTTGGCGTCACAGAAACTTCCTCAGCACCTTTTTGCCATCGTAGGAGAACAGCGCCTTCTTGTCTTCCACCACCGTCTCCAGATGAACGGTCTTGCCCCACAGTGTGAAGATATGCGGGAGCGTGCGCTCCAGATACTTTAGATCCAGCTCAATCCCCTCATAGCCGTGTGCGATGTAGAGTTCTCCATTACGCTCATAGTCGCCATCCTTAACGACTAGGTATGGGGAACCGCCGTTGATGCGGGCCTGGACCAGCTGGTCCCGGACATTCTCCCAGGCTTTGTCGGTGATCTTCCATTCCGGGCCTTTCTTCTCGAAGACGTAGAGGTCGAGATCCTCAACAAGCTCCTTGGTCATATAGCTGCGAATGAATGAAATATCCGAATCCAGCTCCCGGACCTCGAACAGTTTCTCCCGATCCCAGCGGCGCTCGATATCCTCCAGAATCTTGAGGCCGAGGTAATAAGGGTTCAAGCTCTGGCGGGAAGGCTGCACGACAGAAGAATTCAGCTTCGCAAACTCGATCGTCTCCTCGGAAGTAAGGTCCAGCTCGCGCATAATGCGCTGATGCCAGTACGAAGCCCAGCCTTCATTCATGATCTTCGTCTCCATCTGCGGCCAGAAATAGAGCATTTCGTCCCGCAGCATCGTCATGATGTCGCGCTGCCAGTCTTCGAGGCAGTTGGAATACTGCTGGATGAACCAGACGACATCCTTCTCCGGCTCAGGCGGAAAAGCTTTGTATCCACCCGGCTGCGTCGCCGGCTTCGGCTTGGCGGCCGGATCGTCCTGGCCGATCCCCCAGAGATCGTCGAAAGGACCGGGCTTAGGTTCAATGCGCTTCTTCCCGCTCTGCTCGTTCTGACGCTCCCGTTCATAGTAGCTCTTGACAGGCCGGGCTTGCTGGATCAGGCTGGGGTCGATATGCTCCTGGATGGACAGCACGGCATCGATGAAGCTCTCCACCGTATCCATGCCGTACCTGACGGAGTACTCGGCGATCCGGTCAGCCGTGGCCGACATGCTCTCGACCATGTCGCGGTTCGTCTGGGAGAAACGGGCATTGTTCTTGAAGAAATCGCAGTGAGCGAGCACATGGGCGACGATCAGCTTGTTCTGGACGAGCGAATTTCCGTCGAGCAGAAAGGCGTAGCACGGATTGGAGTTAATCACCAGCTCATAGATTTTGCTGAGCCCGAAATCGTACTGGGATTTCATTTTATGAAAAGTCTTCCCGAAGCTCCAATGGCCGAAGCGCGTCGGCATGCCGTACGCGCCGAAGGTGTAGATAATGTCGGCGGGGCAAATTTCGTAGCGCATAGGGTAGAAATCGAGGCCGAATCCTTTGGCAATCTCGGTGATCTCGGCTATCGCCCGTTCGAGCGCCTGTATTTCATCGCTGGGCATGAATGAGCCCATCTCCTTTCCGGCTGTGTCTTAAGCGGCTTACCAGATGTATATGCCGGAGGCGAGGGGATTTTGTCTCGGGAGATAATCAAAAATAGCAAGAAGATAGCGCGAAGACGCCTAACGTTCCCTGACAGTCGATTGCTAGCTGCATCGTAAGTCAATCATTAGACGCATGAAAGCCGCCCTCTAAATGGCGGCGGCTCATACGGTAACGATGGTGCCTATCAGGCGTTGCCGGATACGACGGTGAGTGGATAACCGGTGTCACGGTAGACGGCCGCCTCATCCTCGTCGAGGCGGCTATCGGTCACGATTTCGTCGAATTTGTCGAGGCTGGCGATGATGGCGAGCGAATTGTAGCTGAATTTCGTAGAGTCGGCCAGCAGTATGCTTTTCCCGGCGGCGTCCATCGCAGACTGGCGGGCACCGACAAGGACGGGCGACCAGGCCATTGCGCCTTTGGCGTGCGAGACGGCTTCGCATGTCAAGAACGCGACATCTACCGTCAGCGAGCCGAGCATTTTCTCCGTGTAAAAGCCGTCCAGGCTTCCGGCCCATTTGCTGAGCCGTCCGCCCGTACAGTAGACATCGAAACTGCCGAAGCGTTCCTCATTCGAGAGCAGCAGGGCGGTATGCAAATCCCGCGTAATGATTTTTAGCCCTCGAAAGGACTCTAGTTCCTCCACCATAGCGGCAACCGTCGTCCCCGCATCCAGGATGATGCTCATTCCGTCTCGTATGTGCTTGATTGCTTCCTTAGCGATTGAATGCTTCTCTGCCTGGTGCTCGCTTGCGCGCTGAGTGTAGTTGGAGCCCATGAACCGTTGAACCTTGACCGCCCCGCCATGAGAACGCTTGATTTTGCCTTCCGATTGGAGCAGGTCGAGGTCGCGGCGAATGGTCATTTGGGAGACGTTGAACTTCTCCGCAAGCTCAATGATCGTAACCTGGGGCCGTTCGTCCAGTATTTTCATGATTTCATGGCGGCGCGTTCCCATGAGCATAAGGTGAATCCTCCCTTTATAGATGCGCCTGAAAATAAGGCATTTTTTTCATTATAGCTCTGAAGAGATCTGCTTGTCAGCATCTTGTTATATTTTATGTTAATTTTTGTTCGAATTATGTGAATTTGATCTATACAAGCTTTCGTTTATGTGATATAAATAGGCTTAAGTTCAGTTTCTTGACACAATCGAGTGATGAAATCTCGCAAATCCGTGATAAAAGATCTTGACGTCGTGATTTGGATGGTTTTGGCGGTTGAAACGAAATGTGCGTGTTAGGTAATATTACATAAAACAATGGGAGCTGAGTTGCATGAGTTTCAGATATGAAGGTAAAGCGTACAATCTGCATTTCCTTCCCCGGCTGACGACGAAAGAGATAGCGGAATTACCGAAAGATGACGTGCTGATCGTCTTGCCGGTCGGAGCCGTTGAGCAGCATGGCGCTCATATGCCTGTATATACCGATACGCTCCTTGGTGAAGCGATGATGGCCGAAGCGTTCAAACATCTCCCCGATGACGCGCCGATCTGGCTCTTGCCTTCGGTTGCCTATGGAAAGAGCACCGAGCATATGGAGCATCCAGGCACGATTACGCTGTCTGCCACGACGCTAATTATGGTCCTGCAGGACATCGCCGCCTCGCTCGCCAGAAGTGGCTTCAAGAAGCTGCTCCTGGTCAATACCCATGGCGGAAATGCCGATCTGCTCGGCATGGCGGCGAGGGAGATGCGAATTGCAACGGGATTGGCCGTCTACCGCCTTGATCCGGGATCAGTTGGTTACAGCGAATCATTTACGGACGCAGAGGAGAAGGCGGGAGGCATACATGCCGGCGATGTGGAGACATCGCTTGTCATGGCCGTCTGTCCCGATTGGGTGCATCCGGAGCTGGCCGTACGAGAGCTGCCGAACTTCCCGCAGTCCCCATCCTTCTCCTTCCGTTCCCGGTCATTCGCCTGGGTAATGAGCGACATTTCCCGAAGCGGCATCGCGGGCGATGCGACCAAAGCTACGCCGGAGAGAGGCGCGGCGATGCTGGAGGCGGCAGGTGTCTTGTTGGCTAAAGCGCTCCTGGAGATTGCGTACTTCGATATGGCTTCCTTGAAAAATTAAGAAAGTGAGGCGATCCCGGTGGAAGTGTCTGCTGACGTAAAAGAACGGGTGAAGATGGAACGTTTGTCCAAGGTATACCCAAATGGGACGGTTGCCGTACAGGACGTCAACGTATCGATTTCGGAAGGGGAATTCCTCTGCTTCGTCGGCCCCTCCGGCTGCGGCAAATCGACTATTTTCAAAATGATCACAGGCTTATCCAGTCCGACGGACGGCACGCTTCATGTCATGGGTACATCTCCGAAGCAGGCCCGTAAGCAGAGCGATACGGCCTTCGTCTTCCAGGAGCATACGCTGCTTCCATGGATGTCGATTATCGATAATGTCGGGCTGCCACTGGCGCTTCGAGGTGCTTCCCGCAAGGAGCGCAGGCAGGAGGCAGAGAGAGTGCTCGAGCTGGTTGGGCTCAAGGATTATACGAAGTCGATGCCCCGTCAATTGTCGGGGGGGATGAAGATGAGGGCCTCGATCGCTAGGGCGCTCGTATCCAAGCCGAAGCTGCTGCTGATGGACGAACCGTTCGCAGCGCTGGACGAGATTACGAGACAGACACTGCAGCGGGAGCTGCTTGATATATGGAGCAAGGACAAGGAAATGACGGTGCTGTTCATTACGCATAACGTATTCGAAGCGGTGTTCCTGTCCACCCGGATCGTCGTTATGACGCCGAGACCGGGCAAGGTGGCGGCAATCGAGTCTGTTAGGGTTCCCTTTCCGCGAGAAGAGACGTTTCGCACCTCACCTGAATTCGGACAGATTGTCAGAACGGTATCCGAAGCGCTGAAGCACTGAGAAATCGAGGAGGTAGACAGATGACGGTTGACTGGATCAAGGAGATGACCGACCTGGTCGGCGAAGAGAAATTGCTGCTTGGCGGCGAACGGCTTGAGAAGCTGTCAAAGGACTACTATTGGTATTCTCCGGTACTGGAGCCGCTACTGCGTGACAAGCGGGCCGACGGCATCGTTGTACCCGAATCGGAGGAACAGGTGGCTCAGGTGTTGGCCTTTGCATACCGCCACCAAGTGCCAGTTACGACGCGTGGAGCGGGTACGGGCAATTATGGCCAGGCAGTGCCGCTTGAAGGCGGCATCGTGCTTGACCTAAGCAAGCTCGACCAGGTGCTTGAGGTGACGGAAGGACATGTGCGCGTGCAGGCAGGCGTTCGCCTGGGGGCGCTGGAGAAACAGCTTCGCGAACAGGGGCAGGAGCTGCGGATTTATCCGAGCACATTTATGAAGGCAACGGTCGGCGGCTTCGTCTGCGGAGGATCGGGCGGTATCGGTTCGATCACTTGGGGGAATCTGTGGGACGGCAACGTGCTGGAGATCGTGGTCCTGACGCTCGAAGAGACGCCGAGACGGCTGGTTGTCAGCGGCTCGGATCTGCTCGCCTATATTCACAACTACGGAACCAACGGTATTGTGACGGAGCTGACCGTACCAGTCACGACCAAGACGGAGTGGCGTCAGACCGTCGCCCAATTCGACGATTTTGAATCTGCCCACCGGTTCGCCCATGCCGTTGCTCTCGACGATTCGATCCGCAAAAGATTAGTATCGCCGATCGAATGGCCGATCCCTTCCTTTTTCAAGCCAATTCTTAAGCATCTGGAGCCTGGGAACAGCGTCTGTCTGCTGGAAACGGAGGAGGGAACCGGCGAAGCGCTCGCTGCTCACGCTGCGGAAGCCGGTGGCCGGATCGGATATGTCATATCCCCGGATCAATACCGCCGAACGATAGGGCTGTCCGACTTCACCTGGAACCATACGACGCTGTGGGCGCTAAAGACGGACCCTTCGCTCACATACTTGCAGTCGGGCTTCCATCCGGTCGATTTCCCGGGTCAGATTGCCAAGATTAAAGCAAGGTTCGGAGACGAGGTGCTGATGCATCTGGAGTTCATCCGTTCGGGGGGGACCGTCGTTCCTGCGGGGTTGCCGGTTGTCAGGTATCAGTCGCATGAGCGGCTGTATGAGATTATCGACTTCTTCCTGTCGATTGGCGTCAGCATTAACGATCCGCATACCTGGAAGCTAGAGATGGGAGGACGAGGCCAGCTCGAAGCAATGCTGGCGGCCAAGCGGTCAAATGACCCGCGCTCGCTGCTCAATCCGGGCAAGCTGCAGGCTCCTGCTCCCGAAGTGGCAAGGGGGGACAAATGATGAAAAAGGCAGGGAACGAAGCGACAGCCGGGACCGTCCCGATGAGACGTACAGAGGAAAAGCCATCCGCCGTGCCGAGTGTGAAGCCGCCTGTGTGGACGAGAGGAGTCGTGCCACCGCTTATCGCCTTCATCGTGTTCATTGGCGGGTGGGAGCTGATCTGCCGGCTGGCGAACGTGAAACCGTATTTGCTGCCGAAGCCTTCCGACATCATCCAGGCGGCTTCGGAGAATGCCTCTAATCTGTGGGTATCGGTATATACGACGATCAGCGAGGCGGTGCTCGGGTTCCTGCTCAGTGTCGTACTGGGCGTCGGATTCGCTATTGTGCTCGCCAGTTCGAAGCTGATTGAACGCAGCGTGTATCCGTACGCCATCATTTTGCAGACCATTCCCATCGTCGCCATCGCTCCAATCATCGTCATCTGGTTCGGTGCCGGAATGAATGCGATCATCGTCATCGCCTTCCTGATCGGTTTCTTCCCGATGCTGTCGAACACGCTTATCGGGCTCAATTCGACCGATCACAACATGAAAAACCTGTTCTATCTTTATAACTCGTCCTCTTTGCAGACGATGTTCCGACTCCGTCTCCCGGCCGCACTGCCGTACATCATGGCCGGACTCAAAATTTCCTGCACGCTCGCCGTTGTCGGCGCAATTGTCGGGGAGTACATCGCCGGTATAGGGGGAGGCAATGGAGGTCTTGGATACGCCATCACCGTGGCCGCGTCACGCCTGCAGACTGCTTACTTGTTCGCATGCGGCATATCGGCCTCGTTAGTGGGCATCGTCTTCTTCTTGATCGTCAATGCCTTCTCGAAATGGATGCTCAGTTCCTGGCATGAGTCCGAGATGGGCTCGGAAGGCTAATCTGTTAATAGCGAGAGCGAGGTGCTGGCGATGCCGGGTTCTGAACCCGATTTGGAATTGATAAACGTTCGATTGCCCCTTGAGCAGGATGGAGGCTTGTTCAAGCTAACGGTTCGAGGCGGAATCTGGAGCGCCGTTGAGGCCCAGCAAGGTCCGGCGGAACCAGATGGCCACATCCCGATAGGCGACGCGGGTCTGGAAGAACTGTCGGATGCTCCGGCTCTCGACCTGCAAGGCAAGGTCGCGCTCCCAGGCTTCGTGGACGCGCATATGCATCTGGACAAGGCGTATTCCATCGAGCATGTCCGCAACCAGTCGGGTACGCTTCGGGAGGCGATTGAAGGCTACCGGTCATTGGCCGCTTCATTCAGCAAGGATACGATCAAGGCTCGCATCGTGAAAGCCGCGCTTGCATCGGTTTCTTTCGGCAGTTTGACACTTCGCAGCCATCTCGACGTGCCTCTGCATCTCGGGCGCGAGGTGGCCATGCGGACAGTGGAGGCGGCTCTTGAAGCAAGGGAAGAGGTCGGATCGTTCGTCGATATCCAATATTTCCCTATGTTCTATTACGATCCGGCAAAGGATGGTGAAATGACAGCTTTCGCCGAAGAGACGCTCCGGATGGGCATCGACGGAGTAGGCGGTGCTCCGCATCTGACGCCTGATCCGGAGCAGAACATCGGTTGGGCATTCAAACTGGCGGCTGGGTTCGGTCGGTTGATCGATCTGCATATCGACGAATCCGACGACCCGGCCGTCAAGACGATCGACACGTACTGCGACCATATCGTTCGTAACGGATATTCGGGCAAGGCGACAGCCGGCCATCTCTGCTCGTTGTCTGCGATGGAGCAGCCGGAGGCCGACAGGCTGATTGCCAAGATGGCGGAAGCGGGTGTTGGAGCGGTGACGCTGCCGGCGGTTAACCTGTATCTGCAAGGGAGAGGAGACAGTGGGAACGTCAGACGCGGAGTGACGCGAATCAAGGAACTGGCGGAAGCCGGCGTCCCGTTAGCGGCCGCATCCGATAACATTCAGGACCCTTTCCATCCGTTCGGCCGCGGAGATATGCTGCAAATCGGCTTGATCACCGCATACGCGGCCCATCTGGCCAAGGAAGAGGATATTCCTAAGGTGCTGAGCATGCTGACAAATACCCCAGCGGCCATCGTTGGGCTTACGAATTATGGAATTAGGCCGGGATTCCCGGCGGGCTTTGTCGTCCTAGACGCCGCTTCAGGGGAGTCATTGCTCCAGGAACTGCCCGCCGCCCGGTGGGTATACAACAAATCCCGTTGGATTCATGCTTCGCAGATCAAGCGGCAGTGGGCTAAGCGCTCCTGACCGATCGATAGGCCATGCGGCAAGTTGTATTACAAATTCGGTGCTTATCCCCATTCAAGCGGATACACATATAGAATTGTACAAGGATAAGGGAGGAAGGAACATGCGTATGCGACGGTTGGCAGGAAAGGAAGTAAAATTTGGCGCGATCTCACTGATCGTCGCGATTTCTCTCGTCTTAACAGCTTGCAGTTCGGGAAACAACGGACAAACATCATCTGCGGCAGGAGCATCATCTTCGCCAGGGGCATCAACCGCTGCTTCATCCGGGGCGGAGCTGACCAAAATCACCCAGGTCACCAACTGGTTCGCCCAGCCGGAGCATGGTGGTCAATACGCGGCGCTTGCCAAGGGCTATTACAAGGATGCGGGCCTTGACATGACGATCCAGCCTGGAGGACCGGGAGTTTCAGCGACACAGATCGTTGCTTCGGGCCAAGCGGAGTTCGGGATGGGACAGGCGGACGAGATCCTTCTCGCACGGGAGAACGGCATTCCGCTCGTGGCGGTAGCGGCCATTTTCCAGAAAAATCCGCAAGGCGTTATGTTCCACAAAGGCAAGTTAAAAGATTTGTCGGAGTTAAACGGACATAAGATGTACGTGGGGAGCGGTTCCGCATTCTGGGAGTATTTGAAGAAGGCTTACAAGCTCGACCAGGTACAGGAGATGAAGTATACCGGCTCGCTCGCCAACTTCGTGGCCGAACCGGATTCCGCCACACAAATTTACGTCACATCCGAGCCTTATACGATGCAGCAGCAAGGAGTCGACGTCGATTACTTCCTCAATTATGATCTTGGATATAAGCAATACGGTAATATTCTGTTCACAACCGAAGACTACCTCAAGAAGCATCCGGACATTGTTAAAGCATACGTCGAAGCATCTGTAAAAGGCTGGAATTATTATAAGGATAACTCTGACGAAATCAACAAGGTACTGAAGGAATCTAATCCCGATCTGAAGCTGGAAGCGATGGCATATGGCGCTAAGGCGGAAGAACCGCTCATTTTTGGCGGCGATGCCGAGACGAACGGTGTAGGCTTCATGAGTAAGGATATTTGGGAAGGGCTTCAGAAGCAGCTCGTGGATCTCGGTATTCTGAAAAAAGCGGAGCCGATTGACGACGTTTATACCAACGAATTTCTGCCTGTAAAATAATTAGGAAGATTTGTAAGGGGTGGCACTAGTGCTGCGGTATTCATCCTTCTGCAAACACTCCTGATTGTGAATGATGGGACGGAGGCGAGGCGCCTGTGAGGCATGATATGTGAAAGCGACCAAGGCATCCAATGAGCGACGGGGGAACATTATGGCGAAATCATACGATTTGATCATCAGAAATGTACGACAGTCCGACAGTAAGGAGTGCTTCGATCTCGCCGTCATGGGCGGAACGATCGCGGCGATGGGCGCCCTGGAAGAAGCTGTCTCCGAGAAAACCTTCGACGCCGGAGGCAGGCTGATGCTTCCGCCGTTCGCGGAGCCGCATATTCATCTGGATACAGCGCTGACAGCGGGCAGTCCCGTCTGGAATGAGAGCGGGACACTGGCCGAAGGGATTGGGATCTGGTCCGCGCGCAAAGCGGCGCTCACGAAGAAGGACGTTCTGGAGAGGTCGGAGCGGACGCTGGGGCTATATATGGGGTATGGTGTACAGCATTTACGGACGATGGTTGATATCGGTGATCCGAATCTGACAGCGCTGGAGGCCGTGCTTGAGATCAAAGAGAAGTATCGTCCATATATCGATATCCAGGTGACGGCGTTTCCCCAAGACGGCATCGTCGCTTGTCCAGAGAACGAGGAGCGATTGAAAGTTGCACTTCGGCTTGGGGCGGACGGAATATCGGCCGTTCCCCACCTGGAGCGGACGCGAGAAGAAGGTGTACTGTCGTTGCAGAAGGCGTTTGAGCTAGCGGATTCGCACGGCGCTTACATGCATGTGTTCTGCGACGAGACAGACGACGAGGCATCCCGGTATTTGGAGGTATGTGCGTCCCTTGCTCTTTCCATGGGTCTCGGCCGCCGCGTAACAGCCGCTCACGCCAATGCGGCAGCTTATTACAACGAGCCCTATTTTCAAAAAGTGCTCGGGCTGGTTGCAGCCTCCGGCCTGTCGATCATTGCCTGCCCGCTGATCAACAGCGTAACACAGGGGAGGTATGATGCTTATCCCAAGGGGAGAGGAATCACGCGAATCAAAGAGTTTATGGAAGCGGGCATCAACGTCGCGCTGGCTCATGACGACATTCGAACTCCTTTTTATCCGCTCGGCACTGGCAATCCGCTTGACGCTGCGCATATGGCCGCACATTTGGCACATATGAGCGGACGGGCGGATCAGCTCCGCCTGATCCGTATGATAACGGAAGGCGGGGTGATGGCGATGAATGCTGACGAGTCTTATGGCTATATGAACGGCGAATTGCGGGAAGGCGCTCCGGCATCGTTCCTTCTATTTGATGCCGATGATGTCGGCGATCTTATTCGAGAGCGGCCGGCACCGCGTTACGTGTTCCGCGGCGGGCGCCTCATTGCGGAGACGCAGCCCGCAGTTACCACCTTGCAAATCGCAGCCAGCCAGCTAGCCTATGGCAATGCTGGTAAGGAATGGACTAATGTACTGCCCATGAGGTAAACGCAAAAAACCAAGGAACGGGGTGGAAACACACCACCTAGTCCCTTGGTTCTTTTGAAGTCATCCTACTTTTACGATGAGCTTGGATCCCCAATAGCCCCCCTGAGATAGTCTTGTCTGTATAAGTATTATTCCTACTGCACCAAACTCTCCAAATCCGGCTGCAATTTGGTCCGCAGAGCATACAGCATGATGGCTCCAACAAGGAATGAAACGACCTCCGCAATGACGAGCGACCAGACCACCCCGTGGAAGCCATTCGTTCGATTGGCAATATACAACACGGGAATCAGAGTGATTCCTTGAATAATCGACATGATGAATGCAGCGGTTCCCTGCGCTGTTGCCTGGAAGATTCCCGTGAACAGCGCGGTTATTCCTGAGATGAATAGGGATAGGAACGTCACATGCAGAATATAGCTGCCCATTTCAATCAATTGTGGGTCATTCGTAAATAAACCGATTAGCTGGTCGGAAGTCAGATAGACGATGATGCCGAACACGACTGCTAACGCGGCAATCGCTTTGATTGTGAATCCGATGGTATGCTTCATTCGTAATTTGTTTGCTGTAAAAGAGAAGGCGATCAGCGGCACGACTCCCTCGCACAAACCCATCAGAATAAATTCAGGAAATTGCATTAAACGTGATGAAACTCCGTAAGCCGCTACAGCCTGATCCCCATATTCGACGAGAAAATGGTTGAAGACGAGTGACATTGCACCCATGAAGATACTCATAACAAAGACGGGAACTCCGATCTTGAATACATTGCTCAGAATGTCCTTGGTAACCTTGAACCATTTAAAGGAGACAGTCAGGAATGGGCTCTTATATCCCATATGGAAAATATAGAATACACTCGCAACCAGGTTGGAAATGACCGTAGCAGACGCAACGCCGATCACGCCCCCATGGAAGACGAAGATGACTAATGCATCGAGAATAATGTTCACGACGACACTGAGAATCATACCCGTCATCGACGCGATTGCCGCACCCGCCGAGCGCACGATGTTCTCCAGCGTGAAGCATAATACAACGAATGGTGAACCAATGAGCATAATGGTGACATAATCTTTTGTAAAACCGAAGGAGTCGGGCGTTGCCCCCAGGCCATGAACGATCGGATTGATCAACGGGAGGCCGACAGCCATCACGATAAGACCGATAATTAAGCTGCTGTAAAAAGCAAATGAAGACACATGCTTGACATCATCATTTTTCTTCTCACCCATCAATCGGGAGATGAATGTACCGCTGCCCATGCCAATCAAGTTGCCTAGCGCCATAATGACCGCGAATAACGGCAAGGTTAGTGCAAGTGCGGTTAATATGACCGTATTGCCCAGTGTACCAAGGAAATAGGCGTTCAAGATGGAGTATATGACACTCATTGACATGCCCAGCATCATCGGGACAGCGAAGTGAGCTACGGCTTTTGCGACCGGTGCTTGCTCAAAGTAATGGAGGTTTTCTGTATCCATGGGGGTCACCACTTTCTTAATTAAATATGATTGTCTAACAGTGTTAGGTTGAACCTTACAGTGTTAGATGATATCATGAACCTATTAACCTGTAAAGCATAAACTTACACTGTTAGATAAAAGGACGGATATTGATGAAAAAGCAGCAGCCTCAGATTTCGGAGGACAGGATACTGGAAGCCTCATGGGAGCTTCTGGGGGAGGATGACATCGAGAAATTCAGCATGAGACGATTGGCTGACCGGCTTGGAATTCAGGCCCCCTCTCTGTACTGGTACTTCAAGAGCAAGCAGAAACTCTATTACCGTCTGGCCAATCAAGTATCCAAAATAATCCTGGAGGAGTTCCACTCCGAAGGGAATTGGAAGGAGCAACTGACTGGGCTAGCGGTAACGGTACGGAGTGTGCTCAGCCGATATCCCTGCTCCACGCAGCTCATGATGCAGACGCTGCCCCACGAACCGGACCTCATCCGGTTCACCAACCGCATGCTGCTCTGCGTGGAATCGACACCGCTTAAGGAGGAACAGAAACTGCAAGCGGTTCTTACGCTTGTGAACTATGTCTTCTTCTTCGTATTGGACGATTATCAGCATCAGCGTAATGTCTCTGCTATTCTTAAGGAGCAGGGAGGGCTAGCGGACGGGGAGATGGATCACCTTCTGGATTCCATGAGCGAGCCGGAGGCAGGACTGTTCCGGAGGCTGTTCAAGAGCCGGTTGTTCGATCTGATGGGGACCGACGGGGCCTTTGAGTTCGGCGTGAATTTGATTTTGTTGGGGATTGAGCAGGTGATTAAGGAGCAGGAGAAGTAGGGTGTAAAATGCCGCTCATCCGGTAAAAGCTCTCCATAAACGATAACACATCGTTCGTGGAGAGCTTATTTGCATGAGCACTTCTGATGGAATATTTGGCAACCGGATATCCTTTCCAGCTGTGCCTTCAGCGGCTTGCCAGATGTAGTGTAGGATCACCTGACTAACGCCAGCGCCTCACTCAATCACAAGCAGGAATTTCCTCCTGCGACCGATTAGCTTATTCCAGATGGGCGCATTGCCGGCCAGCCGGGACCAAACGGGGATTTCGCAGGAAAAGATGGGCCTTCTTTCCCATTAAAAAGCCAATATAATCGGATAAATTATTGAAGAGTTTTTGATATAATAAGCTTAAATTCTACTGGTATTCTACATATAATGACGATTTTCGCCTTTTGGAGGGTCTGAAGCGGCACACGCAGCTTCGTTGCATCAGCGTTGTAGCTCCCATAGAAAAGGCCGGTACAAGTCGATCTGAGGCGAAGGGAGTTACCCTAGAAAGGAAGTTGGACCGTGGACAAGGACACAGATGACCTCTTAAAACGGTTAATCGCCGAAAATAGCGCCTACAAAGCATTATTCGAAATCGACCCTGCCTGCATTTTCGTATTGAATCTTCAAGGCCGCTGTGTCGGTGCCAATGCCGCCGCAATGAGACTGGAAGAATCCGTACCCGAACAGATGTCCGAGTACTGGGAGCGGGCGCTCCTGTTCGGCAGCCGGGACGAAGCTTCCGACTCTTTCGTGCAAGCCTGCGAAGGACAGACTTCCTCTGTGAAGATCAAGTACATTCAGAAATCCGGCAACGTCGCTTCCGTTGAGGTAAGCTATGTTCCGATCACGCATGATGAAGAGGTCGTGGGCGTGTTCGCCGTAGCCCGGAATACCACGATGGACTCAGCCGCTGGCGGTACGCCCGAGAAGCCCGCAAGCCTTACTGCCGCTGCTCAAGGATTCCTGACCACAGGCTTCCAGGATCAGAGCGGGCTCATTCTGAACTCCGTTACGGAGGGGATCTTCGGCCTGGACCGGGAGGGCAAGGTTCTCTTTGTCAATAAGACAGCACTGCTTATGCTTGGCTATGAGAGTGATGAATTGATCGGCCTGAACAGCCTCGATCATATCCACCACACGCGCCCCGACGGTTCCAGATACTGCCCGAAGGAGTGTCCCATCCGCCAGACGATCGGGGACGGCATGCCGCGCGGGATGAGTGAGGAGATCTTCTGGAGAAAAGACGGAACGAGCTTCTGGGTCAATTACCGGGTCTCGCCGATTATGGAGTTCGGCCAAATCGAGGGCGTGGTTGTCGCCTTCAGCGATATTACAAACGAGCGGGAGACGAAGCGGGCCAAGGAATCCGCGGAGCAGGCTTCACGCGCGAAATCGGAGTTTCTGGCGATGATCAGCCACGAGATCCGGACGCCGATGAATGGCATGATCGGGATGGCCGATCTGCTGCTTGACAGCGAGCTGGACGAGGACCAGCGTACCTATGCGGAAATTCTCCGTAGCAGCAGCTACAGTCTGCTGACCATTCTGAACGATATTCTGGATTTCAGCAAAATCGAAGCCGGCAAGCTGCCGCTTGAACCCGTACAATTTGAGCTCCGCAGCATGATCGAGAGCGTGATCGATCTGTTCATACCGAAGGCGGAGGAGAAGGGGCTGGCCTTGCGCTGGTGGGCCGACACCAGCGTTCCCGAGATGGTTACGGCCGATCCGAGCCGTCTGCGGCAGATCATCGTGAACCTGGTGGGAAATGCGCTTAAATTTACCGAGAAAGGCAGCGTAACTCTGTCGGTCAAAAATATTCTGCTGCCCCATTCTCCGAACTATCTGCTAGAATTCTCGGTTCGGGATACCGGGGTTGGCATTGCAGAGGACAAGCTTGGACTGCTGTTCCAGTCCTTCTCGCAGCTTCATCCGGCGATCAACCGCAAATACGGGGGAACCGGGCTCGGCCTTGCCATCTGCAAACAGCTCGTAGAACTTATGGGCGGAACGATCTTTGTGGAGAGCGAGGAGAGCCGCGGCTCCATCTTCCGGTTCATGCTTCCCTTTGTCAAGGAAGAAGCGGAGGTTGGCGCGGAAGTCGAGGTTTAGCGTCGCGAGGCAGGCAGCAGCAGAGTGCAGTGTAGTGCAGCAGAGAGAACAACGAGCAAACGGAAGCCGAACGGCTTCCGTTTGCTCGTTGTTGCAGATGTTAGTAAGAATATAAAGTTCTGACGATACTCAATAAAATAATGGGTAGGCTAGCGTGGTACTGTAGCTTAACTAGTTGGAGTATAATGGTCTTAAAAATGAGCCCAAAGGTGTGTTCTCATGCCAGAATATTCTCATATCCAAACTTATATAAAGTGTGATCAATTCGATTTCAAAGATATTATTAAGCACTTTTCAGAAGTAATAAACTCGCTGGGACTGGATTCAAAATACTTCAACGATGAGCTGGAATGGGAAGTTTCTGAAAATGGCTTCATGTATGTTGGTGGTGGTGCGGAGTGTCAGTTGTATGACCATAATGAGATACCTACTTCATTTACGGCCATATGTACTGGGATGGACACCTGAAGTTATGGAGGAATTAGAAGGATCATATATGGAAGTTAGTATTTTGCTTAGGACAGAAGAGATCGAGCTTGACTGGAGAACAGGACAATTACGAAGCCAGTATCAATCCCTGATTTGGAGGATTATGTCTAAGTTCTCTGAGAAATTTAAACAAACTGGAGTGTATTTCACTAATGAAGTTACGGATGGGGTGCCTTGGGAGGCAGTAGTGTCAGGCAATAATGAGGGGTTATGGGCATTTGATGCTGCTATTTTGCCTACAGAACTGTTTGAAGTGTACAGGGATTGCCCAGCAGAGATGTTCATTAGCATGAATGAAAAGGTGATGTACCTAGTTCGGAAATCCGTATGGGGGACAGAACCATGAAATATTAATCTTTTATAGTAACGGAGCATAATTAATGACAATCAGCAAAAAGGGATCAAGAAAGGTCATAGTCGGGCAAGAATCGTACAGATGGGTAATAACTCCTTCAGCCAGGGGAATTCTTTCATTAACCGTTCAGCATGATGAATTCAAGGGACAATTGCTCAGAGTAAGTATAGATTCTGATATCAATGACTACTGGGTGGACTTTCCGGCTGTTGAGTCACTTAATTGCAAAATTGTTCTGCCTGCCGATATAGCCATAATAATTTCTGAGGCAGTCAAGCAAGGGTGGAAACCTAAGGAAAAAGGTTCGTTATTAAGTTTCAAACTTTCAGCAAATAAGCTTATAACGTTAAACTAACGGGAAACGTTAGCTAATAAAAAAGCGGCAGTCCAGGACGTTATTTTCTCGTCC
>RCUS01000142.1_pt1 | contig 57627 bp, 60 predicted proteins | sample 2166221 | NCBI WGS metagenome assembly RCUS01 (sample SAMN09932758, study PRJNA488358) | compost metagenome | isolation source: compost soil in cyclohexanecarboxylic | place: Germany: Experimental Botanical Garden
GAGGAAGATCCGCGCAAAGCGGCGGTCGCAGCGGCTATTGCCCGCGTCAAAGCCAAAAAGGCGGCGCAGCAGGCCGGAGTTGAAACGCCTGTCGACACCGCGCCAGCCGAACCGGCAGCGGCGGTGACGGAGGAAGATCCGCGCAAAGCGGCGGTCGCAGCGGCTATTGCCCGCGTCAAAGCCAAAAAGGCGGCGCAGAGTCTGGCTACGGCTGAGGCAGATAAAGAGTAAAACGACGGTAGCGCCTTGCCGAACGCAAGGCGCACCAGACTGAGCCCCTCAATTATACGTGAGTGCCGCTGGCGATCATTTGGGCACGCAGCCTAATCAATAGAAATCAGATAGGTGTAATCAACGTCGATCTGACGCATCTTCGAGTCCTGATTCCACTCTTTGGGTTGAATAATTTCCATTTCTACGCTGCCCTGCACTTCATGGCGCAGCCCCGGCATCACATGGGTCACCAGATAAGCGAAGAACTGTAAACACTCTTTCGCCGTGCCCAGATGGTTGATAGAGATATACTCGCGGCCGGGAATATGAATATTGTCGATCTGATGCCCCGAAAGAATATCCTTTTTGTTCTCCGCCTCCACCGCCATCACGTGGGTGGATGACCACTGCTTGTCATCACGGTTACGGGGGGAGTGGATGCTGTACACCCGGCGGCAGTCCACGTTCAACCCACGGAAGAAATCGGTGAAAATCTCGTCCTTCATCGCCATGCAAGAAGCATGTTCGATTTCCGTTTCACCGGCAAAATCCAGCTGGCGCGAGAAGCCGACCAGTTGCATATCCGGCAGCGTTACACGTTTCACCTCCGGATAGTAATCGGCCGCGAAGCTGGCGTCGAAACTGAAACGCGGCATCAGGTTCTTCACATCCCATTTGTCCATCGAGCGGTAACGGTTAGGGGTGGTGTCGAAACGCTGTTTGAACATGCGCGTGAAGGTCTGCTGGGAGTCAAAGCCCAATTCGTCTGAGATGTCGATGATCGAACGGTGGGTAATGCGTAACGCCACTGCGGCACGCGTCAGGATGCGTGAACGGATGTAGGTGGCGAGTTGAATGCCGGTGATACGCTTGAATTTGCGCTGCAAATGCCACTTGGAGTAGCCGGAAATGCGTGCGACTTCGTCCAGATTAGGCCGTTTCTCCAGATGTATCTCAACCCACTCAATTAATTCTTCAATAAAAAATACATCTTCATTAGTCATTATTATGCATTCACTAACTTAATAATACTCGGGATAATAACCCACATGGATTATGTAAAAGTTGTTATTTTGTGCGAAAAAACGTACCAAAAATAACATACAAATCCAGCGGTTATCGCCTGACGCCGGCCCGCGATGCCAACAGTTTGACTACTGCATGTTCAAGCTAGCGTAGTTTTGCCGCGAAAAAAAATCCGATCGCGCCACGGCGGGATTAAGCCACAGCGCAACCCGTGCTAAAAGCCTAATACCCCTACAATTAAGACGTATTACCCTTTCAGTGATTGAGGTAGAATGCAGCGCTATTATTTTCCCTGCGTCTCCGCTGTGAGGCGCGTCGAACCTGCCGATCCACGGCAAAGATAGGTGTAGTGATTCTATGAAGTTCAGGCCGGTACAACAAACAGCCGCCAAAGGCTTGCACATCGCCAGTTCCCCTTTCACCCATAACCAGCAAAGCACCAGCCGCATCATGCTGTGGGTGATGCTGGCTTGCATTCCGGGCATGGCGGCGCAGGTGTGGTTTTTCGGCTACGGTAACCTGATCCAAACCGCGCTGGCGATGATCGTCGCCCTGTTGGCGGAAGGCGCTATCCTCGCCCTGCGCAAATTACCGGTACGCACCCGGCTGGCGGACAACTCGGCGCTGCTGACCGCGCTGCTGCTCGGCATCAGCCTGCCGCCGCTGGCCCCCTGGTGGATGATTGTTATCGGCACCTTCTTTGCCATCGTTATCGCCAAACAGCTTTACGGCGGCCTGGGGCAAAACCCGTTCAATCCGGCCATGGTCGGTTACGTGGTGCTTCTGATCGCCTTCCCGGTGCAGATGACCAGTTGGCTGCCGCCGGATGAACTGCGCGCCACCGCGCTGTCGTTCCAGGACACCCTGCTGGCTATTTTCAGCGGCCATACCTCGCAGGGCGCCACTATTCATGAACTGCAAATGGGCGTTGACGGCATCAGCCAGGCTACCCCGTTGGACGGTTTCAAAACCGGCCTGCGCAGCGGTCATAGCGTCGAGCAGATGCTGCAACAACCGCTGTTCGGCGGCGCACTTGCCGGCATCGGCTGGCAGTGGATCAACCTCGGCTTCCTGGCAGGCGGTCTGTTTATGCTGGCGCGCCGCCTGATTCACTGGCAGATCCCGTTCAGCATGCTGGCGACCATCGCTATCTGCTCCGGCCTGGCCTGGTGGTTTGATCCCGCGCATCAGGCATCGCCATTGATCCACCTGTTCTCCGGCGCCAGCATGCTGGGCGCGTTCTTTATCGCCACCGACCCGGTCAGCGCCTCCACCACGCCAAAAGGCCGCCTGATTTACGGCGCGCTGATTGGCGTGCTGGTATGGCTGATCCGCGTTTATGGCGGCTATCCAGATGGCGTGGCCTTCGCCGTGTTGCTGGCCAATATTACCGTGCCGCTGATCGACCACTACACGCAACCGCGCGTGTACGGCCATCGCTAAGGAGCCATGATGCTAAATTCAATGAGAAAGCATGGCACCACGCTGGCGGTGTTCGCCGCAGTGACGACCGGCTTGACCGCCGTGGTGCATAGCCTGACGCAGAAAACCATCGCTCATCAGGCGGAACTGCAGCAAAAAGCGCTGCTTGATCAAGTGGTGCCGCCGGAAAACTACGATAACAACATGCAGACCGAATGCTTCCTGGTCAGTGACCCGGCGCTGGGCAACGGCGCCCCGCACCGCCTGTATCTGGCACGCAAGAACGGCCAACCAACGGCGGCGGCACTGGAAACCACCGCACCGGATGGTTATTCCGGCGCCATTCAGCTGCTGGTCGGCGCCGATTTCAACGGCACCGTGCTCGGCACCCGAGTGATCGAACACCACGAAACACCGGGGCTGGGAGACAAGATTGAGCTGCGCATTTCGAACTGGATTTCGTTCTTCAGCGGCAAGAAAATTGAAGGCGCGGACGACAAGCGTTGGGCGGTGAAGAAAGACGGCGGCATGTTCGATCAATTCACCGGCGCCACCATCACGCCGCGCGCGGTCGTCAACGCCGTTCGCCGCACGGCATTGTATATGGAAACGCTGCCGCCTAAACTCAACACCTTACCTGCCTGCGGAGCCAGCGAATGAGTGAAGCAAAAGAGTTGATTGTCCAGGGGTTGTGGAAGAACAACTCCGCCCTGGTTCAGTTATTGGGGATGTGCCCGTTGTTGGCCGTCACCTCCACCGTTACCAACGCCCTGGGGCTGGGGCTGGCGACCACGCTGGTGCTGACGCTGACCAACGGATCCATTTCTGCGGTGCGTCGCTGGGTGCCAAGCGAAGTCCGTATCCCTATTTACGTCATGATCATCGCGGCCGTAGTGAGTATTGTGCAGATGCTGATCAACGCCTATGCCTTCGGCCTTTACCAGTCGCTGGGGATTTTTATTCCGCTGATCGTCACCAACTGCATCGTGGTCGGCCGCGCCGAAGCGGTGGCGGCTAAAAAACCGATCGGCCTGTCGGCCCTGGACGGCATGGCTATCGGTCTGGGCGCCACCGGCGTCATGGTGACTCTGGGAGCGATGCGCGAGCTGCTCGGCAACGGCACTCTGTTCGACGGCGCCGATATGCTGCTGGGAAGCTGGGCCAAGGTGCTGCGCATTGAAGTGGTTCATTTCGACAGCCCGTTCCTGTTGGCCATGCTGCCGCCAGGCGCCTTTATTGGCCTGGGCCTGCTGTTGGCGGTGAAATACCTGATTGATGAACGGATGAAGGCGCGCACCGCCAGAGCGTCGGTGGCAGAACCGGCGCTGGAACCAGGACAAGCAGAGAAAGCGTAATGAATAAACTCAAACGCCTGGAAATTCTGACCCGGCTGCGTGACAACAACCCGCAGCCCACCACCGAGCTGGTCTATACCACGCCGTTCGAGCTGTTGATTTCAGTGCTGCTTTCCGCGCAAGCCACCGACGTCAGCGTCAACAAGGCCACCGCCAAGTTGTATCCGGTGGCCAATACCCCGGCGGCGCTGCTGGCGTTGGGCGTCGACGGCGTCAAAAGTTACATCAAGACCATAGGCCTGTTTAACAGCAAGGCCGAGAACGTCATCAAAACCTGCCGCATGCTGCTTGAGCTGCACGGCGGCGAAGTGCCGGAAGATCGCGCCGCGCTGGAGGCATTGCCCGGCGTAGGCCGCAAGACCGCCAACGTGGTGCTCAACACCGCCTTTGGCTGGCCGACCATTGCGGTAGATACCCATATCTTCCGCGTTTGTAATCGCACGAACTTCGCGCCGGGCAAAAACGTCGATCAGGTCGAAGAGAAGCTGCTGAAGGTGGTGCCGGGCGAGTTCAAGGTCGATTGCCATCACTGGTTTATCCTGCACGGCCGCTATACCTGCATTGCGCGCAAACCCCGCTGTGGCTCCTGCATCATTGAAGATTTATGCGAGTTCGCTGATAAAACTGAGGTGTAAAGTACAAATAAAAACCCGCATGCGCACCTTTCCAGCGTGAAGTTATGGCTTTATGTCAAGGCTCACAATCAGATGGGGGATCGGGCAATCTCTGGTTATTTATTGTCACGGCAACGTCTCAGAGCCGGTTTCATCCACTGTGCGTGCCATGCCGTTGAGAGCCGCCAGCACGCCGAGAGTGAACCTGGCCTTCCCGACTGAAGCTATCGCCCTGAGCAAGGCGCTGTGTTGCTGATCTGCCCAGGGGCCGCACGTTCAGACAGTTTTCATATTGTGCGACTAGTCAGTGATAGCGCCCTGCAGCGCGGCGACACCGCGAATGATTGGAGTTGAATCTGTCAGTTTTCCATGACGAGGTATTTCCTGCTTATTTATCTTCAATAACCGGGACATAAGAAAAATAATCAAAATCTGCATACGCGTTTTCCCCCGTAAAGTCCTGGCAACAGATACCGACAAACGCGCCAGTAAACCGCTCATGGCCTTTTTCTTTGAAGTATTCATCGGACAGCTTGCTGTATTCAACATAGCCCCCCACGCGATGCCACTCTTTCTCGTCACAGGAGTAAAAGAAGAAGGCAGCATCATGGCTAACCTCAACTTTTAGGTGAACCGGACCATCATGCTCCAGTTCAATCCCCTTTTCCGTCGGTTGATTGAATCTGTTCAGATCATTAATCATCAGGTTAAGGGTACGCTTCCTCTCACCGTCAGCCGTCAAAAACAAATAAATGTAATTAGTGGTATCGTAAATACAGACCAGCCCTGCCATTTGCTGGAAAGACGTCGGTGTGAAATCAACGCATGTTTGTGCCCTGAAAGCGAAGTCCGTTTGCCTTCTGGCCACCAAACTCTGGCAATGGCGGGAACTGAGGGACTCTTTGCCATGCAACCGCAACCACCCTTTTTTGGCTTTCAAGCTGCAAATTTCCTCAGGCAGCGGAATGCGCAGGCTTTGAAAGTGTAGCGGCAACGTGGGCGAGTCAAAATCATCCCGTTGCGGCTCATCAGGCCAGGGTTTTTCCGGTAACCGGCAGTGGACGACAAGATCCGCAGTCGTTTTCTCATTGGACAGTCTTAACCAACCGTCGTGGCTCCAGTAAACTTTTTGGATGGCGGTTTCCCTGCCCATTGGGCTTCTGCCGCGTGAAGGCAAAGGCCGGCCACAGAGGTGAACCATAAAACACTCGCCCATCTCGGTTTCAACCAGATCGGCATGACCCGTACGCTGCAAGGGAAGCCGACAATCATAACGGGAAGTCATCATCTGGCCACAGGGATCGGTTTCGTACGGCCCCAGTAAATGGCGCGAACGTGCCATAGTCACGCCATGATTGTAGAACGTCCCCCCTTCTGCCGTTAAGAGATAGAACCAACCGTTCCGCTCATAAATGTGTGGCCCTTCCGTCGTGCCCAGATCGCTTCCGTTATAAATCTTTTGACACTCACCGATGAGTTTTCTGCTTTCCTCATCGTATTGCTGAATGATGATGCCATTCCAATGGGGGAAACCCGGCTTCCCCCCATCCCGGTAACTCATCTCCATACTCACCAGCCACTTGGTACCGTCGCTTTTATGAAACAGCGACGGATCAATTCCCCGGCTGTTGAGATAGGTTGGCTCAGACCATTCCCCCTCAATGTCAGAAGTCGTCACGATAAAATTGTTGGCATCCCAAAACCTGCCCGTCAGGTTTTTTACATCAGTGTAAACCAAGTAAAATTGCCCCTTATCGACACTCAGGCAAGGCGCGTAGATCCCGCCAGAGTCCGGATTGCCTTTCATATCCAACTGGCTCGCCCTGCTAAGGGGGTATGAGATTAATTTCCAGTTTTTTAAATCAAAAGATTTATAGAGACAGATACCCGGAAACCATTCGAATGTTGAAGTAACGATATAATAGGCATGATTAGCATAGATAATAGAAGGATCCGGGTTAAATCCTGGCAAAATAGGGTTTTTAATGATTGTCATCTTAACTCTCCCTTTACTTCTGAAAGATCGTCGGCAGAGGCATTTTTTGGCGAATACGTGCCACCATCCCTCTTCTGTTCAAGATTATATTTTCTGAGAATCAGGATAAGACTCAAAATTAACATCGCAGGAATAACCGTGAAGATAAGACGAATACAAAGAGTGGCGGTATCCGCTTGAGTAGCCGAGTTTCCTATATAACCACCGACCGTCAGTAACCACCCCATCAATGCTCCGCCTATCGCAATACCGACTTTGATGGCAAAAATGTTCGTTGAAAAAACCAGCCCGCTGAATGACTTCCCGGCTTTACTTTCAATATGGTCAATGATATCGCTGAGGAGACTCCATTGTAACGGCGTTGCCGTAGAGTTTATAAAATGGATGCATCCGATAATCACACAGATAACAACGACATATTGTGCCGGAACGAAAAACAGACCGATCATGATGGCCGCCTGCACCGTCATTGCCATTTTATAAGCAAATAATCGATCTAATGTCGAGTACAGAGCAGTGGTAAACATTGATCCAAAAAACTTGGCGCCAAGAATAATAGTTAAAATAATACTGACCAGATCGGGTCGATGTAAATAATAAGTAACGAAATACATTGCGCCACCGGTTTTTAAAATACCGGCCGTCAGGTTCACCACATTGAGTAAAAATAACTTCCTCCAGTTTCTATCGGATGAAAGATGGCGGAGTTCTTTAAAAACAGTGCTGAACTTCTGTGATTTGTCTACAGGGCGAACATACTTTTCATTGGTCAATGCGAAGCAAAGATAAAACATAACGGTGCTGATTATCCCCATCAACACCATAGCGTAAAAGTAGCCGTGTTGCAGATTGCCGCCCCCCAGGGTTTTAGTCAGCGGCAGCGCAATAACCGAGACAATGATCCCGCCCAGCGCCGCGAAGGCAAAGCGGTACGATTGCATGGAAACGCGTTCGTCCGGGTTTTGGGAGAGGTTATTAATCATGGCGCAATAAGGGACGTTTACCAACGTATAAAGCAGTGATAATGCAGTATAAGAAACATAGGCATAGATGAGTTTGCCCGTTTCACCGAATTCTGGGGTGAAAAAAGTGAGAGAGCCGAGAATACCGAAGGGCAATGAGAACCAAAGTAAGTAGGGTCTGAACTGTCCGTGCTTTGTTGAGGTGTGATCGGCTAAAAATCCGATGTACACATCGAAAAAGGCATCCAGGATACGTACGACGAGAAACATGATTCCCATATGAAAGGCGCTGAGGCCATAAATATCCGTATAAAAATACGCCATGAACAACATGATGGTTTGCCAGATGATGTTCGATGCGCCATCGCCCAATCCATAGCCTATTTTCTCTTTAACCGTGAGTTTAGACATGTTGATACCTTTTGAGTTTTTATAGAGTCAGAAAGCACTGACGTCCTGGTATCAAAAATAATCTTTACCTTGGGAGGCGGCTGTAACGGAAAGTGGATTTTATATAATTTTTTTGCGTTTGCAGGGTAACGGAGATCACCATTTTGGAAAGTGATGATTGCCTGAATTCCGAAGACATGGGTTTGAACGGTCGTTTCGCCGTGTGGGAACGACGGCCAGGTTATATAACCTGTTTCTAATGGGGTTTTAGGGTTTCTCCTGGCGGACAAGATTATCGTGCTTAGTAGACAGTTGCTTCGTGGAGCGACTGTTAGTTCTGAATGTTTTAGGCGTTACCCCCATTAGCGATCTGAATTTGAAACAATAGTAGGCACTGTCGGTAAATTCGCACTGATAAGCAATGTCAGTAATGCTTAACTCGGTGTTTCTGAGGAGTTCGGTGGATTGAGAAATTTTTTTCCCGACCAGGTACTCTTTAAAACTGACTTGCATGATTCTTTTGAACGTTCTGGAGAAATGGCTTGTCGAGAGAGAGCAATGCGCAGCGGCTTCGTTCAACGTCATGTTGAAGGTTGCGTTTTTTTCAACATGTACGACCAAATCAATTATCTTGTCGAAGATGTTATTTTTTTCATCACTGACGGTGACTTGCTCAGCATATTGAGCATGGGTAAACACCGTATTGAGCAAGAGTATTAACAACGGATTCGCTTCACAGAGAGTATGGGGAGCGTCATGCATATCGGTAAACCATCTGAAGAGAAATTGCATGCGTTCGGCATCGCGCTCGTTCAGTTGCAATACAAACCCGGCGTGCGGAGGCGTCACGGGGAACTGATATTTCAAACGATTCAGCACCGTATTATTGTATTGCAGCAAGAAGCGCTCATGATTATCGGTGAATGCCAACTCCATGTCATGGAGTCTCATCGGCCCCACAAAGACTAAGGTATTGTCTCTCAGTTTGAATTTTTCGCTGCCGATAGAGTAAAAACCTTCGGCGTGGCGAAACCACATAATCTCATGTTCCAAATGTACGTGGGGCCTGATGTATACCCCTTTCTCAGGCACAGCCTCCCGTGCGCGCAACATGTAATCTGTGCCCAGCGTCGTTTCAATTTTTTCGAAAAAGTGATCTACGTTCCACATAATACGCAAATTTCTTATAAAAAGACGTCGATAACGCCATTTGTTACGCCTTTTAAAGCTAAAAATCAACACCGTGCTTGACTGAGTTTGAAGACCCGCCTTTTGCCTCACCGCATAACGGCCGGCAGGTCATTACACTAATATGCTCATTACATAATGTCCCGCCTCGTCTTAAGGATTCAAAACTCGCCTGTCTTGCGTATTCTTATCCTGAAGTTTCTTGGTGAGCACCCCATTATTTTTTTGAACTTGGCACAGAAATAAGCGCTGTCCGTGAAATCAGTTTGCTCCGCTATTTCACTGATTTTTAGCTCGGTAGAAGATAACAGTCGCACAGCTTTCGTAAGTTTCCGCGTTAATAAAAAATCTTGCAGTGTTTGCCCAAAAATGGATTTGAAAGTGCGAGAGAAATAAGACACGGACCAATCACAGCGTTTTGCCGCCAGAGATGTTGCAAGTGTATACTCTTGGTTAATATCGATATAACGAATGAGCTCGATAAGCCTGTCGATATGCTCGGCTGCAATAGTAGATGCGGGACAGTTTATTTTTTGCAGTGTAAACAATAAAAATGTTTTCAACAGCGACAACACCAACTCTTCTGCGTTGTCCTGCTTCAGGTGCTCCGTAGCCCAGCCCAGCAAATTTTCGATCCTGTCTGCTTCGCTCTGAGTGACATAGCCTATCATCGGTTGAATGCGTTGTTCGGGTTGCAGATTGATGGCGCAGTTTTGCAGCCACTGCACTTCAAACTGAAGTAAGTACCGCAAATGGTCTTGTTGCGGTTCCAACTGCATCTCATGGCACAACAAGGCAGGAATAAATATCAACGTATTGTTTTTAATCAAATAAGTTTCATTGCCGATGGTGAAACTGCCCCTTGCCGCAGGAAACCACATAACCTCATACATTAAGTGGAAATGCGTTGCGATAGACAGGCCAACAAAGTGGGTGCTGTCATCGCGCCTTAACGTGAATGCCCGCCCCGTGGGGACAGGAATATGTTCATAAATGGGACCGGCATCACTCATGGAGTTCACTTTTATTATATAAATATCACTGTTTAATACATATAAATCACAAAAAAAGCAATACTATTACTTCACCCCGGGCTTATTGATTTTTCATCAACCACCACCCGTTCGGAGCACAACTTGCCCGAAGGAGACATTAATGTCTGAAGTATCTATTTCTATAAAATAAAAAATAAGCTATGGCTTAGGTGATACCGGTTGCAATCTGGTTTGGCAAACGCTGATGTTATTTATGGCTTATTTTTACACTGACGTTTTTGGACTTTCCCCCCTGCATATGGGAACAATGTTTCTCGCCGTACGCGTTATCGATGCCGTAACCGATGTTATTATGGGTGCAATCGCCGATCGTACGCGCAGCAGATTCGGTCAATTCCGCCCTTACCTGTTGTGGTTTGCCATTCCATTCGGCGTTTTATGTACTTTGACATTTTATACGCCCGATTTCAGTTATACTGGCAAGCTTGTTTATGCTTACATTTCTTATACGTTACTTTCTCTCGTTTACACTGCCATCAACGTGCCTTATTGCGCAATGATCAACAATCTTTCGAGAGATCCGCGAGAACGCGTCTCCTTGCAATCATGGCGTTTTGCGCTGAGTACATTAGGTGGGCTGATCGTATCATTGAGTGCGCTTCCGTTGGTGAAATACCTCGGTCACGGCAACCTGCAACAAGGTTATTTTTACGCAATGATGGTAATGGGATCGCTCAGTATTATTTTCTTTTACATCTGTTTCGCAAATACTCGGGAACGCTACATTCCACCTGCAGATATTCAACACCACAGCATTTGGAGTGATTTTCAGGTGTTGTGTGCAAACAGGGATTGGCGTCTGTTATTTACGCTCAACGTAGTTAATCTTATCGCCGTTATTTTTAAAGGTGGCTCCGCCCTTTATTATATCAACAGCGTCATGCACAGATCGGACTTGGCGACGCCGTTGCTCACACTCACGCTCATTGCGGGTATCGTAGGCGCACTATTATCTCCCGTTATTTTCAAAAACACGGATAAAGTACTGGGGTTCAAGCTGGCCATGGCTGCTGAGGCTATTTTATTATGCCTGTTCTACTTTATCTCACCGTCGCAGATCATGCTGGTTTGCACGATGATTTTTCTGATTAACGTCATTCAACTTGCGGCCACTCCATTGCAGTGGAGCATGCTCTCAGATGTGATAGATGTAGAGGAACGCGTCAGCGGCCGCCATTTAAGTGGCATCGTTTTTTCCACTAATTTATTTGCAATTAAAATGGGTATTGCTATTGGTGGCGCACTGATTGGTTGGTTATTGGCCTGGGGGAATTATATTGGTGGTGCCGCAGTTCAGGGAAATAACGCCTTACTCATGATTACACTGCTGTTTACGGTCTTGCCCGGTATTCTGACATTCAGTTTGATCCTGATTATGCATGGGTACTCTCTCAACGATAAAAAGTTGGCTTTGTTACTCACCCACTCTGTTGCCCCTTTTCCCGAAAACACGCTGTCTGATAATGCTCACAGGAGAGCTGACATATGAATATTGAATGGATCACATCATCTGATACGGAACAATGGCAGAAATGCGACCGTCTTCTAGAAACAATTAAACCCGCTAACCTGCAGCTGTCCAAGCTCCGTGGTCGTCAGGTGGAAGGGTTCGGCGGGTGCTTCAATGAACTGGGGATGACGGCGTTAAATGCGCTGGACGACAAACAGCGGCACGACATCCTGGATAACCTGTTTTCGCCAGAGGGTGAATGTCGGCTTACCCTGGGACGCGTACCGATCGGCGCAAGTGATTATGCCCTATCCTGGTATAGCCTCAATGAACAAGAGGAAGATTACGCCATGGAACACTTTTCCATTGAGCGTGACAAACGTTATTTATTGCCTTATATAAAAGAGGCACTTGCGCGTCAGCCAAACATGACGCTTTTTGCCTCCCCCTGGAGCCCACCCACCTGGCTGAAAACACACCAAGCCTGTAATTTTGGCCGTCTTCGCGGGGATGAACGGGCGCAAAAAGCTTACGCACTATATTTTAAAAAATTTATCGAACACTATGAGAAAGAAGGTGTGCGCATAGCGCAGGTACATATTCAAAATGAAGTTGTCGCCGATCAAAAGTTCCCCTCTTGTGTCTGGAGCGGGGAGCAGTTGAAAGAGTTTATAAAAGAGTATCTTGGCCCACTCTTTATGCAAGAACCCATAGACAGCGAGATCTGGTTAGGAACCATCAATGCTCCGGAGTTTTTGAAAGAGCCGGGGCAAGACTATGATGACTACGCCAACTGTGTACTTTCCGACCCCGAAGCCTACCAATATGTTAGCGGCGTGGGTTATCAGTGGGCCGGTAAGAATGCCATTCAACGAACCGTAATGAGTTACCCTGAATTACGCTATTACCAAACAGAAAGTGAATGTGGTGATGGAAATAATAGCTGGCAGTACGCGCACTATATTTTTGGTTTGTTCCGACATTACTTAGTCAATGGTGCCAACGGCTACTTTTACTGGAACATGGTGTTGGCTGAAGGGGGGGAAAGTACCTGGGGTTGGAAGCAAAACAGTATGATCTCCATAAATAAAGAAACAAAATCAGTAAGTTATAACCCAGAATATAGCGTTATGCGTCACTTTTCTCGATACGTTGTACCTGGTGCCCGGCTAATACCATTAACCGGTGCAATGAGTGGTAATGCCGTTGCGTTCGAAAACCCTGATAACTCGGTCATCATCACGATAAATAACCCTTCATTTCATAAAAGAGAACTGAGGCTTGCCATTGGGGAAAGAACCGTTGAGTTTACCCTTCATGAAAACTCAATAAATACATTAATAGTAAAAGATTACCATTAAAAATAATGGCCCTGAGATAATGGGCCTTATCTCCCCTGTTGCAGTACGCCTGTCCTCCCCCGAGCGCTGCGGCGAAGCCGGTATCTTCTGGCCGCCGGGGCGGCAGCCCCTCTTTATGCGATGCGTGGCACTATCCGCTATCGCGTGATAGTTCCGTAGGCGCTATTGGGGCAACAACGAGCGCATCACGTGAGTACCGCTCCCAAGGTTTGAAGGTTTGAAGGTTTGAAGGTTTGAAGGTTTGAAGGTTTGAAGGTTTGAAGGCAAAAAATCATAACCTATGCCGTTTGAACCTGAACCTGCTTGCTCACCTTGGATAGTGCCTTTTAGCGCTATAGCCTGTTGCAGATATAACATTCCGCACACGCTACCCTGCATGCACCACTCCCCCTGTCACTGCCCTATTTTTTATCAGAAATGTGATACCGAGCAGCAGTAACCTTGGCAATTTCGTGGATTTCAGCGAAAAACTCACTTTCATGTTATTTTCAAGCGAAAATTTAGTCAAAAATTGCGGTATAAATCACGCTTTCACGATCACATTGTCGTCACAACCGCCAGCCGCATTGTCTTAAATTTCTATAATTTTACAAAACACCCATTACGCACAACAATCCAGTGGGTTGAAGATCGTAAACATTGATATCGACCATAAAAATACAATACAGCAGAATATATCACTAATTAAATTCCGTATAGCTTTTAATCAAAACAAAAACTCGCCAAAACAAATCAAGGCAAAAGTTAATACTGAATAACATTTGCAACATGGTTGTTTCACAACGCGAACGTTATATGTAACAGAGTATGACAAACGGCTTGCCTCGTTGACAAAGATAGTGAACATTAACCGCCGTCATCCCATCCTATAACAACGCAGAAGGATGCAGTCCTGCATCACCTTTTGCAATTTCTCGTCTCTCTGGGACGGGGCAGTGAAAAATCAGAGGTACCAGTGTCAACAGCAAACAACAACAGCGAACAACCTGAAAGCGTGAGTCTTAACGCCTTCAAACAACCCAAGGCGTTTTACCTGATCTTCTCTATCGAGCTGTGGGAACGTTTTGGCTATTACGGCCTGCAAGGCATCATGGCGGTTTATCTGGTCAAAATGCTTGGCCTGAGCGAAGCCGACTCCATTACCCTGTTTTCGTCCTTCAGCGCTCTGGTGTATGGCTTCGTTGCCATCGGCGGCTGGCTGGGGGATAAAGTGCTGGGCTCCAAGCGCGTGATCGTGCTGGGTGCGCTGGTACTGGCCGTCGGTTATGCCATGGTGGCGTACTCCGGCCATGAGATATTCTGGGTATACCTGGGTATGGCCACCATCGCCGTGGGCAGTGGCCTGTTCAAGGCTAACCCTTCCTCCCTGCTGTCAACCTGCTACGAGAAAGACGATCCGCGTTTGGACGGTGCATTCACCATGTACTATATGTCCGTCAATATCGGTTCTTTCCTGTCGATGCTGGCGACCCCGTGGCTGGCGGCGAAATATGGCTGGAGCGTCGCGTTCTCACTGAGCGTGGTGGGCATGCTGATCACCCTGGTCAACTTTATGGTGTGCCACAAATGGGTGAAACAACACGGCTCCAAGCCGGACTTTAAACCGCTGCAGGTCAAGAAGCTGTTGATGGTGCTGGTTGGCATCGTGGCGCTGGTTGCCCTGTCAAGCTGGTTGCTGCACAACCAGGTCATTGCCCGCTGGGCGCTGGCGATTATCTCCCTGGGCATTGTTGTCGTGTTCGCCAAGGAAGCCTTTACGCTGCATGGCACAGCGCGCCGCAAGATGATCGTCGCCTTTCTGCTGATGCTGGAAGCGGTGGTGTTCTTCGTGCTGTATGCCCAGATGCCGACCTCGCTGAACTTCTTCGCCATCCATAACGTTGAGCACAGTATCCTCGGTGTGGCATTTGAACCTGAACAGTATCAGGCGCTGAACCCATTCTGGATCATGCTGGCCAGCCCGATTCTGGCAGCACTGTACAACAAGATGGGTGACCGTCTGCCGATGCCGCACAAGTTCGCCTTCGGTATGATCCTGTGCTCCGGCGCCTTCCTGGTACTGCCGTGGGGCGCCAGCTTCGCCAACGAACAGGGCATCGTTTCGGTTAACTGGTTGATCCTGAGCTATGGGCTGCAAAGCATCGGCGAACTGATGATCTCCGGCCTGGGTCTGGCCATGGTGGCGCAACTGGTGCCGCAACGCCTGATGGGCTTTATCATGGGGTCCTGGTTCCTGACCACCGCCGCCGCCGCGCTGATTGCCGGCAAGGTCGCAGGATTGACCGCCGTACCAAGCGACATCAACGATGCGCACGCGTCACTGGCTATCTATAGCCACGTGTTTATGCAAATCGGTATCGTCACCGCCGTCATTGCCATTCTGATGATGCTGACCGCACCGAAGCTGTACCGCATGACGCTCGACACCGCAGAAGACACCGAAAAGAAAGCTCAGGCCGCCGCAGCGGTTAACTGATAACGGTTTCGGACAGACAAAAAAACGGGGCGTCTCAACAACGCCCCGTTTTTTATTTCAGCCACTCTCTCTCCCTTCTCAGCCCGGCGACTTGCCGCTCAGGGTTGCCCACATAAACTCGCTGACCAGCGCGCTGTGGAACGCAGCCTGTTTCTTGTCTGCGGCGGCGCTATGCCCGCCCTCGGTATTCTCATAGAAATAGACCTGCTGATAGCCCATTTGCTGCATGCGCGCCGCCATTTTGCGGGCGTGCGACGGATTGACGCGATCGTCGCTGGTGGCGGTGTAAAACAGCACCGGCGGGTAAGGCACATCCGCTTTGATATTGTGATAAGGCGAGAAGGTTTTGATGTACGCCCATTCCTCCGCTTTGGCCGGATCGCCATATTCGGCAATCCAGGAAGCGCCGGCGGAAAGCTGGGTATAACGCAGCATGTCCAGCAGCGGCACCTCACAAACGATACAGCCGAACAGCTGCGGGTACAGCGTCAGCATGTTACCCACCAGCAGCCCGCCGTTACTGCCGCCACGCGCGCCCAAATGCTGTGACAATGTCACTTTTCGCGCAATCAGATCCTGCGCCACGGCGGCAAAATCCTCATAGGCGCGATGGCGGTTCTGCTTAAGCGCCGCCTGGTGCCAGGCCGGCCCATATTCCCCGCCGCCGCGAATATTCGCCACTACATACACCCCACCGCGCTCCAGCCAGGCCGGAGCCTTGCTGCCCATGTAACCCGGCAGCAGCGACACTTCAAAACCGCCATAGCCGTACAGCAGCGTTGGGTTGCTGCCGTCCAGCTTGATATCTTTGGCCGAAATCTGGAAATACGGCACGCGGGTGCCGTCGCGGGAGGCGACAAAATGCTGGCTGACCTGATAACCGCCGGCGTCAAAGTCCTGCGGCCCCTGCTTGAGCAGCTCGGCCTCGCCACCGTCGAGATTCCCCAGGTACAGCGAAGTCGGCTGCAGGAACCCGCCAATGGTCAGAAAATAATCGTTGGTTTCATCGTCAATCCCGCCGGCGGAAATCGTGCTGATGGCACCCGGCTTGCCGAGCGGCCTGCGCTGCCAGCTTTTCCCCTGCGGCGTCAGCACTTCCAGCCGGTTTACCACGTTGTCCATGATGCTGAGGATCAGGTGGTCGCGCGTACCGCTATAACCGCTTAGCGCCGCCTGCGCGGTCGGCGTGAATAACACCGTCAGTTCGCGTTTTCCCGCCAGATAATCATCGAAATGCGCCGCCAGCAGCGAACCTGAAGGATAGCGCGTCCCCCCCACGTCCCAGTCGCTGCTCGGTTTGATCAATAGCCATTCACGGTGCGTGCTGAACTCGGCGTCGGCGGGGATATCAATTTTGATTTGCCGATCCTGCTCGGCCAGCACAAAGGTTTCACGACGATAGAAATCCAGGCTGCGGCCCACGTAGCTACGCTCAAACCCCGGCGTGTGGTCATGGTAAGCGAACACCACCATGTCCTGCGGTTGCGCCTCATACAGCGTCTGGGCGGCGCTCAGCGGCGTGCCGCGCCGCCAACGTTTGGCGATGCGCGCATAACCGGATTGGGTCATCGAACCTGCGCCAAAGTCGGTGGCGACAAACAGCGTATCCTTATCAATCCACGATGCCTGGCTTTTCGCCACCGGCAGCACAAAGCCGTTTTTCACAAACGCTTTGCTGACCAGATCGAATTCGCGTATTTCTGTGGCGTCGCCGCCGTCCGGCGACAGCTCCAGCAGGCAATAACGATACTCCGGCGGTAACGGCACGGAACCCTGGAACACCCAGTCTTTGCCTTCCGCCTTGCCGAGTGCATCGATATCCAGCACCGTTTCCCAGACCGGGTTGGCCTTGCGGTATTCCTGCAGTGTGGTGCGCCGCCATAGCCCGCGCGGATTGGTTTGATCCTGCCAGAAGTTGTAGTAGTAATCGCCGCGCTTGGCGACCCACGGAATTTGGCTGTCCTTGTTCAGGATATCCAGCACCTGTTTTTCCACCTGTTGGAAGCCTTTGCCTTGGGCAAAACGCGCAGCGGTACGCTGGTTTTCCTGCTTCACCCATGCCTGCGCGGCCTTGCCCTGCAGCGCTTCCAGCCACAGGAACTCATCGGTGGCGCTGGCGCCGCCCTCCGCCGCCATCGCCAGGCGGACACTGTTCGGTAATGAAGTCATCGCGAATACGGCTCCTGCAGTTTGTGCACTGAGTTTAATAAACTGGCGTCGATTGCTAACCGGCAAAATCAAGTTCTCCTTCCTGGATAAATAAGACTCATTTTCAACAAGGTAGATCGTTGACGCAGTGGAGTCAAAGCCTGCGCCCGTGCCGTTGAGTCAAAATTTAGGATAGTGGATCAGATCGTGAATGCGCACCGTCTCCTGGCTGGCGTTGCGGTAAGCATGTGGCCGATCGGCCTGAAAGCGCATTGCCTCGCCGCTGGCCAGGCTGTACCACTGACCGTCGACCGCCAGTTCCAACTGGCCGCTGATGACGATCACATGTTCGATGACGCCCGGTTCGTGCGCCGACGATTCGCTGAGCGCTCCCGGCGCCAGGTCGATAACGAACATGTCGAAACCCAATTGCCTGTCGAACGGAAACAGCGGCACCACCCGCATATCGGCGTTGTACTGGTTGAACACCGGCGCATCGCCATAACGGTGCAAGGTGGCCTGCTCTTGCAGCGGCGAGATCTCCAAAAAAGCGGAAAATGCCACGTTAAAACCGGTGGCGATTTTCCACAGCGTCGCCACCGTTGGGCTGGATTCGCCGCGTTCTATCTGCCCCAGCATCGCCTTGCTGACGCCGGTATTCTCAGCCGCCTGAGCCAGGCTCCAGCCGCGCTGCGCACGCAGCGATTTCAATGTTTGCGCCAGATGGCCGGACAGTTCCTGCATGATTCCCCCGTTCTGAATTCCGGCTGATTATAGCCACTTGTGCGCTATAACGCACGATGCTATGCTCATTCATCGCCGTGCGTTATAACGCACAATTATAGCCGGAGTCTGCCATGCGCCCAGCCATCTCTTTGCGTCATTTGACCCTGCCCGCCGTTATGGCCGGCTTTGTCGCGGTATTGGTGGGTTACACCAGTTCCGCGGCCATTATCTTTCAGGCCGCGGCGGCGGCCGGTGCTGCGCCAGTGCAGATCGGCGGCTGGCTGAGCATGCTGGGGCTGGGAATGGGCGTTACCTCGCTTGGGCTTTCGTTGTATTACCGCACACCTATCCTGACAGCCTGGTCGACCCCTGGCGCGGCGCTGCTGGTCACCAGCCTGCCCGGCACGCCGATCAACGAAGCGATTGGCGTGTTTATCTTTGCCTCTGGGTTGATCCTGCTGTGCGGCGTCACCGGGCTGTTCGCCCGGCTGATGGACTACATTCCGCAGGCGATTTCGGCGGCAATGCTGGCGGGGATCCTGCTGCGCTTCGGCCTGGACGCTTTTGCTTCGTTACAGGTAAATTTCGTGCTCAGCGCCGGGATGGGGTTGGTGTATCTGGTGAGCCGCCGCTATCTGGCGCGTTATGCGATTGTGCTGACGCTGCTGGTGGGGCTGGCTATTGCGGCGTTGCAAGGGACCATTCATCTTTCTCAGCAACCGCTGGCTTTCGCGGTGCCGGAATTTATCGCACCGCATTTTACCTGGTCGACGCTGCTTGGCATTGGCGTGCCGTTTTTTGTGGTGACCATGGCATCGCAAAACGCCCCCGGCATCGCTACGCTGAAGGCCGCAGGCTATCGCGTCCCTACTTCGCCGCTGATCAGCTGGACGGCGCTGACCGCACTGCTGCTGGCACCGTTCGGCGGGTTCTCCGTTTGCATCGCCGCCATTACCGCCGCCATTTGCATGGGGCCGGACGTGCACCCCGACCCGCAGCGCCGTTATATGGGCGCCGTGGCCGCCGGGGTGTTTTATCTGCTCGCCGGGCTATTCGGCGGCGCTATCGGCATGTTGTTCAGTGCGTTGCCGCCGGCGCTGATCCACACCATTGCCGGGCTGGCGCTGCTCGGCACTATCGCCGGCAGTTTGCAACGCGCGTTGCAGGATGAAAAACAGCGCGATGCCGCGCTGATCGCCTTTCTGATCACCGCTTCCGGCGTGACGCTGCTCGGCGTCGGCTCTGCATTTTGGGGAATTATTGGCGGGGCGATCGCGCATCTCATTTTGTCTCTGCCACGGCGCACGATGGATTAATCCAGGCGTAATTCTTTTCCGCTTCAGCGATCTTCTGCTTAACTGTCAAAGGGGCAATTATTGCCCCGCTTTGGATCCGTTAAGGGAGTCGCTATGCCATCTTCCGAGCTGATTGATCTGATTCAGCGTATCGATTCCGCCTATCGCCAGTGGACGGGCGGCGGCCTGCCTGGGCCGCAGGCCGCTACTGCCGACCAGCATTTTCTCTGGCTGCACCAACAGGCGCCGTACAGCCTGTTGGCTCACGGAGGCGGCGTGGACCCGGTTTTTATCTACGCCAATCATTGTGCGCAACAGTGTTTCGGTTATTCCTTCGATGAATTTATTGCGCTGCCTTCGCGATTGAGCGCCTCGCCGGTAGATCGCGCGGAACGCCAGCAATTGCTGGATAAGACCACCCGCCAAGGCATCGCGCAGGGATATCAAGGCCTGCGAGTCGATAAATTTGGCAACGCCTTCACTATTTATGATTGCGCGGTATGGCAGATCCCGGGCGGGGGTCAGGGCGCACTGTTCTGGCCACAGCCGAAACGCCGCCCAGGCTGGTTTAACCACCGGAGAACGTGCAGGGTGCAAAACGATAACGGTTGATGCGTATAGCTTCGACAGGCTTAGAGGCTTTTACCACCACAGTCAATTATTAAGTGACATTGTCACGATGGAGCATATGGCTTATGAATGATAACGCCGCGCTGTTAGCCCAGCGTTTAATCCGCAATCTTGAAGAAGTCGAAAAAACTCACGATCGCCGTCCGCCGTTATATGACAGCGTCGGCGCCCGTTTAGGCACCGGCACAGCCGCCAACAAGCTGGGAGCATCCATCGACGTGGTGGCGCCAGGCATGCGTTCCTGCCCTTATCATTTTCACTATGCGCAGGAAGAAATGTTTATCGTGCTGGAGGGAACCGGAACGCTGCGGGTCGCCGGTGAGCAATTGCCGATCAAAAGCGGCGACGTTATTTTTATCCCACCCGGCCCGGAATACCCGCACCAAATCATCAACACTTCGGCTGTACCGCTGAAATATCTTTCCGTCAGCACCCGTGAGCAGCCTGAACTGGTGGAATATCCGGACTCAGGCAAGTTTCAGGCAATAGCCCAGCGCAAAAATGGCCAACCGGTGCGCTATTTGCAACGCCCTTCAGCGTCGCTCGATTATTGGGAGGGTGAACCCTGAGTCCCCCTCCGGCAGCGGCAGGCCCAGCGCGCGCGCAGCCTGCTCCGCTACCCGAAAATCGATATCCGCCGCTTCGCCGTCTTCCATAAACCAGGCTGCGGACAGCCCCGCCCAGGCAAGGATCCATTGCAGCAAACGCTGGCGTTCCAAGCCAGCCAATTGGCAGACCTGCTCCACGCGGCGCTGGAAAATATCCGGATCGGTGGCAATGCCGTAATTGGGGTTGCAGAAGATATTGGCATAGTCGAAGGCGCGTTCGCCGTAGAGGCGTTTGGGATCGATCACCAGCCAACCGCGCTCGCCGAAATCCAGCACGTTGTCGTGGTGAATATCCCCGTGCAGCACGCTCTGTTCTCGCGGGCTGGTCAGCAGCTCCGCCGCCGCCGTGGCGCTGAGCCGCAGCATGCCGCCGTGGGCTTGCGCCGCCGGCCACAACGAGTTGAACCACAGGTGCAACGGAATAAGCTCCGGTAAGGGCTGTGAACGTGGCGCATGCAGGCGGGCAACCACCTGGCAAAGAATGGTCGTCGCCTGCCGATCGTCGCCGTCTCGCACCATTTGCGCCAGCGATCGGTTGCCCTGAGCACGCTCCAGCAGGATGCCGTCCTCGTGCCAGGCCAGCACTCGCGCAGCGCCTTCGCCCTGCCACCAGCACATCAGCAACCCGCCGAACTTCTCTTCCTGTTCGCGGGCGATTTTCAGCATGGCGGCAGCGCCCTGATACCGCACCGGCATCAGCAGGCTGCTGTGAGTTTCAAATGCTTTGCCGTCAGGTTCCAACTGCCAGCGTTGCACATAGGGAATAAAGGCCGGATTCATTGCGAGCAGGCGTCCTTATTGATGGCAATCACGGTGAAAAATTGGCACCGGTGATACTATTAGAAATCAACAGTTCTCGGCGTATTCCCGGTGTTAATTGCAGTATCCTAACCAAGTTTGCCTGTTTTTTTAATTAATCTTGCGGGGTTTTTATCATGACGTCATTGAAGCGCATTAATTATCCGCAGTTGCCTACGCCGGGCGGGCCTTATGTCCACGCGGTGCGCCACGGCGATACGCTGTATGTCTCCGGGCTAACGGCCTTCGCCACCGAAGCTCAGGGGCAAACGGCGCAGCAACAGACGCAGGCCATTCTGGAGCAGTTGGCGACCATCACCGCCGCCGAAGGCACCAATCTCAAGGCGCTCATTAAAATCACCGTGTTTTTAACTGACATTGGCGATCTGCAGGCAATTCGGCCCGTGCTGTTTGATTATTTCGATGGTGCGTTGCCGGCCTGTTCACTGGTCGCGGTCAACGCACTGTTCTCGCCACAGGCATGCGTGGAGATCGAAGCCGTCGTGGCGCTGTGAGATTGGGCGCTATAATGCGCCCTCATCCAGCTCGCACGGGCCAACTTTGAACCAGGCCTTCACGATCTTGCCCTGTTCAACTTCATAAATGGCGATCACGTCCATTTTGCCGCGCCCCTGCGGGAAATTGCGCGTAACCACTTCCTGATCGATCACCATGCTGCCCAAGACCATGCGCTTGACCCGTTCACCATACAGGCTTGGTTCCTTGAAACGCGCAATATGGCGTTCGCGGATCTCCGCCTTGCCGCTGGCCAGCAGCGTATCCGGATGTTCATAATACTGCGCATCCTCCGCCCAGTACGCCATAAAGGCATCAATATCGCGGGCGTTATAGGCATCCAGCTGCTGCTGAACCACATCTTCCGGGCGTATCGTTTTGTTGTTCATACTATCCCCTGCTCATGGTTAACCTGACAATTACAGCGCGGCGATTTCATCAACCCGATGATGAAAGACATAAGGATCTGAAATTAAAGCGAAGGCTTCATCGTCCGGATAAGTGACCGCTACCTGATAATCCTCGCCGGCGAAACGTTTTATCGCCGCCAGAGACTCCCAGTAGGTGGCCAGAAAGAAGTGCGCATACTGGCCCTGGACCTCTTGGCGAACAAAAGCACCAAGATTTCCAGCCGTAGCTTCAGCATGCTGCAGCCCTGTGACAGTTAAATGATCGGTAAATCCTTGCTGATGCCGTAACGGCACGCACCCGTGCCAGGTCCTGACAATCATTGCGCCCCCGAATGAATAAAAAAACGAAAATAGTGAATAGATAACGTATCATGCTTTGGGGTTTATTCACTACCCCGTGCGCAGATTTTCAGCGGAGGAATGCCGGCGGGAAAAACAGCGGCGCGGCGTGCGTTAACCTTTGCCGCCATCAGGAATATTCTGGTAATTTATCGCTAAGAGAATTACCACCCGCGGAAAGTTATGCAGCAAAAACCGGTTATGCACGAAGCCCGACAGTTAAAGCGCCTCAACGCGGCCACGCGGCGGCAATCCCATATGTACAAATGGATTGCCTTTGTCGCGGCGATGGATGCTGTATTGGTGTTTTGCTATGACCGCGATATGCGCAACATTACCTTTTCAGGCGCAGTCGCGCTGGTGTGCGGCTATTTGTGGATCCGCGATCGCAACAAGGCGCGCGGCTACCGGCGGGAATACGATCGTAAATACGGCAAGCACAGTGGCCTTTAGTCCTGCATGGCTTCCAGCACTTTTGCGCTGTCCACGATTTGCGTGAACTTGACGATTTTCCCCTCGCGCAGCTGATAAATATGCGCAAAGGATGCAGTGAATGATTTGCCGGTCGCGCCATAGGTGCCATGATAGAACCCTTGGGCAATCACGTTTTCACCGGCATCGTAGAAGTGTTCGACGTCGGCGCGGTAGCCCTGCCATTCTGTCCCTAAACGCTGATGAACATTTTTAAAAATGGCCTGCGGCCCAACGTAGGTACCGGCATAAGGAAAGCCTGCCGCTTCGGTCCATTCTGCCTCGGGCGCCAACGCCGCCAGCAGGTTACGACCGTTCACTTCGGCACTGCCACCCTCATAGGTAGCGCGTACAATTTCCAGATTCGTTGGCATGTCTGTTCTCCTGTGGCATTAGCGGGATATTCCGGCCATGCCCCGCAGACACAGGCTAACACCAGGCGGGGATGACCGGAATGGGGCTATTGTAGGTTGCTTATTCCGGTACAAAAACCGTAATTACGGCAATAGTCTATTGCAATACAGTAAACAATTCTGTTACTGCGGTGTCATAACCGCCTCATCTGCGGCTGCTATGATGATTAACAATCACCGCCACCAAGGAGCAAAACGTGCATTTTCCACTGTTGCCACAGGCATTGCTGCGGCCTTTCTCACCCCATCAGGAACTGGCGCAGGCGCTATTGCCGCTGACCCTCGATTCCGACGATGGCTCGCATGACGTTGCCCATTTGCACCGTGTATGGAAAAACGCCCGCCAGATCAGCATTCAGGAAGGCGGCGACCGGCGCATTCTGTGTGCGGCAGTGCTGTTGCATGACTGCGTCGCGGTAGAAAAGAACTCGCCGCAGCGCCACCTGGCCTCACGCATGGCGGCGGAGAAAGCCGCTCTGACGCTCGCGCAACTGGATTGGGAAACGCAGGACATCGCCAAAACGGTCCATGCCATCGAAGCGCACAGCTTTTCTGCCGCCATTACGCCGGAAACCCTGGAGGCGAAAATCATCCAGGATGCCGACCGTTTGGACGCCATCGGCATGATTGGCGTGGCGCGCTGTTTCTACATCGGCGGGCGTATGCGCAGCGCGCTGTACGATGCCGCCGATCCGCTGGCGCAACAGCGCCAATATGACGATAAGCGTTTCACGCTGGATCACTTCGAAACCAAACTGTTTAAGCTGCAGGAAGGCTTTCAGACCGCGGCCGGTCGACAAATGGCACAGGAACGCACCGAGCGCATGCGTCGCTTCCTCAGCGAGTTGCTGGAAGAAATGTGAAAATCGCTGTTAATGCCCCAAACGCATCGATTCCGTTACGCTACCGGCATCTTCGCCGCAATAATTGCTGTACACTGACAACCATCTTCACTGACCAGGCTGCAACGATGAAAAAACTGACGCTGAAAGACATGACGGAAAGCGAGCAACGTGAAGTAAAAACCGAGCTGGACAAGGCGCGTAAAAACCTCGGCCGGGAACTGACGAATGCCGAGAACAACAAGACCAAGGATGAAGTCGTGGCACGCATCATGGCCGCCCGCGAGAAAATTGAAAAAGCGACGCGTGCCGAACGTAAAGCCAACCGGGTCAAACCCAGCGGCGAAACCTTCAGTTGGTCCGCTTCAATCAGCACCCGCCCACCGCGTTAATGCCGTACGAAAACCCCGCCAATGCGGGGTTTTTTATTGCCCCCGATTCATTAGCCAAACTCATCAGCCCATTCAAATCATGAATAACAATGTTATCAAGAAGTTGTAAATTGACAGCATAATGAAGAATATTCATTATCGGCGGATATCCTCTGGCATTTTCTCATCTGGCTTATCTGTCGTTTGCACTGAAGGAACTTATTATGGCTTCATTTTCCGGTATTTGGGTTGCGCTGGTTACCCCATTCAATAATAACGCCGTCGATCTGCCTGCGGTTAAACGGCTGGCGCAATACCTGATCGCCTCCGGCGTCTCCGGGTTGGTGGTCTGCGGCACCACCGGTGAAGCGGCGGCGTTAAGCAAAGAAGAACAGTTGGCGGTGCTCGACGCGGTGCTGGACGTCGTGCCGGCCAGCCAGGTGGTGATGGGGTTATCGGGCAATAACATGCTGGACACCCTGCAGATGCAGCAGGAGATCCAACTGCGCGACATCGCCGGGGTGCTGATCCCCGCGCCCTATTACATCCGCCCATCGCAATGCGGCCTGGTGGATTACTTCACCCAACTTGCCGATGCCTCGAGCGTGCCGGTGATCCTGTACAATATCCCGCAACGCACCGGCATCGTGATGGAACTGCAAACTATCAGGAAGATCGCACGCCATCCGCAGGTAAAAGCGATCAAGGACTGCGGCGGTAACCCGGACACAACCATGGCGCTGATTGACGACGGCGAGATCGACGTCATGACCGGCGAAGATAACCTGATCCTCACCACCCTGTGCCTGGGCGGTACCGGTGCGATTTCCGCCTCCGCGCACATTTATCCGCAGCGCTTTGTGCAACTGGTGCAGCAAGTCGCCGACGGCGATCTGGCTGCGGCGCGAGCGAACTTCTATGCACTGTTGCCGATGATCCACCAGATGTTCAGTTTCCCCAACCCGGCGCCGGTCAAAGCCGCTCTTGCTCAACAGGGCCTGATCCGCAACGAGCTGCGTTCGCCGATGCAAATCGTACCACAGCCGATGCAACAGCAAATTGCCGTGACTCTGGCGCAGTTACAACCGGAAGAGGCGCTGATTAGCTAAATTATGTCAGCTAACCCGCTGTAATTTTAGCGTTATGGAACTAAGATCAGAGGTTAAGCATGCCTGTCATTCATCACAATCAAGGAGCTTCCGATGAAACTGTTCTATAAAGCCGGCGCCTGTTCTCTGTCCCCACATATTGTGTTGCGCGAGGCAGGTCTGGATTTTACGGCGGAAAAGGTCGATCTGGCGCAGAAAAAGACCGAAAGCGGCGCAGACTACCTGGCGATCACCCCCAAAGGACAGGTACCGGCGCTGCTGCTGGATGATGGCAGCCTGCTGACCGAGGGCGTGGCGATTGTGCAATATTTGGCGGACCGCGTGCCTGATCGTAACCTGATCCCGGCGGCGGGTACGCTGTCGCGCTATCATGCCATAGAGTGGCTGAACTATATTGCGACCGAATTGCACAAGGGATTTAGCCCGCTGTTTAATCCAAAAACGCCGGATGAATACAAGAGCATCGCACGCGCCAAACTGGAGCAGCAGTTCAGCTATTTGGACTCCGTGCTGGCGAAGCAGCATTTCCTGTTGGGAAACCGATTCAGCGTGGCGGACGCCTATCTGTTTACCGTTTTGCGCTGGGCCATTTCCCAACAGTTCGATCTCAAAAAACACCCCCAGTTGGCAGCGTATTTTGATCGCGTAGCGGCGCGGCCAGCGGTGGATGCGGCGTTGAACGCCGAAGGTTTGAAATAATTCCAAGCCCCGGCTGCACGGCCGGGGCTACAGAACTTACAGTTTTACCGCTTTGAATTCGCAGTTCGGTTGCGCGATGCGGTCTTGCGCCGCCACTACCTGCAGTTCGTACTCGCCCATTGCCTGGGTTGTCAGCATCACCTCATACACCGCTGCGGTCACATGCTCCAATGCTTTATCCAGCGCCACCGCTTTCAGTAAATTGACCAGCAACAGACCGCTGGTCAGATCGCCCACGCCTACTGGCTGACGAACGCCAAAATCCACCAGCGGACGACTGATATGCCAGGCTTCATCCGCCGTGACCAACAGCATTTCGAAACAGTCGATATGATAGCCGGCGCGGCTCAGGTGTTTGACCAGCACCAGCTTCGGCCCTTTGGCGATCAGTTCGCGTGCTGCGCTTACCGCCTGCCCGACGTCAGTCACTTCCCGCTGGCTCAGCAGTTCCAGTTCCAGCAGGTTTGGCGCAATCATGTCGCTGCACTGCAGCGCCTGTTGGCAAAAAAACTCCGCCACGCCCGGCGCAACGATGCAGCCTTTCTCAGGATGCCCCATCACCGGATCGCAGAAATACCAGGCGCCCGGATTAGCCTGTTTGACCTGACGAACCACCTCGAGAATATGGCTGCCCTGCTCCGGCGAACCGATATAGCCACTCAGCACCGCATTGCAGTTTTTCAGTTGATCGATGGCCGCAATCCCCTGAGCGATCTCCGTCAGGTGGCTGGCCGGCATCACGCAGCCCGTCCATTTGCCGTACTGGGTATGATTTGAAAACTGCACAGTGTTCAGCGGCCAGACGTTAACGCCCATACGGCGCATGGGGAATTCAGCCGCACTGTTGCCCGCATGCCCAAACACCACATGCGATTGAATAGAAAGAATGTTTTTCATCAACACTGACGGTCCTGTCACCTTAAAAAATAAAGGGGCCTCGAAAGGCCCCTCATTGATATTTAATTATTTCCAGTCGATCAGGCAATAATGTTTTTTACCCCGGCGCAACAGCGTGTAACGGCCGAACAGACGATCGCTGTCGCTGAACGCGTATTCGGCGTTGGACTGTTTCTCACCGTTGATGGTCACCGCGTTGGAACCGATCATGGTGCGCGCCTGGCCACGTGACGGTACCAGTTCAGCATTCACCAACGCCTGCTGCAGATCCGCATCGCCATCCAGTTTGATGGTTGGCATGCCGTCTTGCGCCAACTGGGCGAAGTCCGCTTCGGTCATCTCATGCAACGCACCGGAGAACAGGCTCTGGGTGATGCGCTTGGCCGCAGCCAGCCCTTCCGCGCCATGTACCATGCCGGTCACTTCTTCCGCCAGCACATACTGGGCACGCGGCGCTTTGCCGCTGTTCTTGTCTTCTTCTTCCAGCGCGTTGATGTCTTCCAGGCTCATGAAGGTGAAGAACTTCAGGAAACGGTAAACGTCGGCGTCGGCGGTGTTGATCCAGAACTGGTAGAACTTGTACGGGCTGGTTTTTTCCGGTGCCAACCACACGGCGCCGCCTTCGGTTTTACCGAATTTGGTGCCGTCCGCTTTGGTGATCAACGGAACCGTCAGGCCGAACACCTGTTTCTGGTGCATGCGGCGAGTCAGATCGATACCGGACGTGATGTTGCCCCACTGGTCGGAACCGCCAATCTGCAGCTCTACCTGATGGCGGTTGTACAACTCGGAGAAGTCGAAACCCTGCAGCAGGTTATAGGAAAACTCGGTGAAGGAAATGCCCGAGTCGTCGCGGTTCAAACGTTGCTTCACCGCTTCCTTGTTGATCATCTGGTTCACGGAGAAATGCTTGCCGATGTCACGCAGGAAGGTCAGCACGTTCATGCCGCCAAACCAGTCATAGTTGTTGGCGGCGATGGCGCTGTTGCTGCCGCAGTCGAAATCGAGGAACGGGGAAACCTGTTTGCGGATCTTTTCCACCCACTCATTCACCGTCTCGGCGGTATTCAGCTTGCGCTCAGCCGCTTTGAAGCTCGGATCGCCGATCAGACCGGTCGCGCCGCCTACCAGCGCGACCGGCTTGTGGCCGGCCAACTGGAAGCGCTTCAGGCACAACAGAGGAACCAGATGGCCCAAATGCAAGCTGTCAGCGGTCGGATCGAAACCGCAATACAGTGCAATTGGCCCTTGCGCCAGTCGCTCTGCTAACGCTTCCTCATCCGTAACCTGGGCAACGAGGCCCCGCTCTTGCAGTTGTTTAATCAAGTTGCTGCTTGCCATCAATGACTCCATGTATAAACGAATGCACCTTTGTCGGTACACGACCTTCCGCCCACTGGCGAAATATAAAATCGGGGTAGCGCATAGAATAAAGCGCCGGCGGCATCAGTGCCAGCGCTTAAGGGGGATTTTCAGTCTTCAGGGCGCCAGTCGGTCAATTTTCCAGTCATTCCCATCGCGCTGATACAAAAAGCGGTCATGCAGGCGGTGTTCGCCGCCCTGCCAGAACTCGACAGAATCGAAATTAACGCGGAATCCGCCCCAGAAACTCGGCAACGGCACTTCGCCCTGCTGGAATTTTTGCTTCAGTTCGAGGAATTTGCTCTCCAGTACGCCGCGTGCGGAAATACGCGATGACTGCTGCGATACCCAGGCGCCGATTTGGCTGTCTTTCGGCCGACTGGTGAAGTACTTCATGACTTCCAGCGTGGACAGACGTTCTGCCTTGCCAAGGAAAATCACCTGGCGATCGAGCATATGCCACGGAAACAGCAGGCTGATGTGCGGGTTTTGCGCCAACTGCTGCGCCTTGCGGCTGCCGAGGTTGGTATAAAAGACCAGCCCTTTGTCGTCAAAATGCTTGAGCAGCACGATACGTTGATAGGGCTGCCCATTTTCATCCACCGTAGCCACACACATGGCGGTAGGATCGGCCAGACGCGCCTCACAGGCCTGTTTCAGCCAGCGTTCGAACAATTCCAGCGGATTTGCGGTCAGATCGTTGCGGCGCAGGCCGCCACGGGTGTATTCACGGCGCAGGTCCGCAACATCAAACTCATTATTTTCAATCATCTGGTTTATCAACCAACCGAAAAAATCGTCGTTACATTCTGCGCCTGCAGCGCCAGAATCTCAATCGTTCTGACGCCGCCGGCCGATCAGTTAGCCAGTACGCAGTCGCTCATAATCACCTTGTCATTACGTTCGACATAGGCGTTTTGGCCCTTCGACCAGAAACTGTACTTACCGTCGCTGTATTTCGCACCGGACATGACCAGCACCTGTTTCAGCTTCAGTTGCTCGCCATCCATCAGAAAGCTGGCCGTACTTTCCTTACCGTCCACCGACACCGTCAACGGCGTGGTGCCGCACTGGTAATGCAGAGTCTGGCTGCTTTGCGGCAACACGTAGCTGCAACCCGCCAATGCCAGTGCGCCCGCGGCAGTAATCATTTTTTTCATGCTGTTGCTCCTTAGGGAAATCTGTCGATTTCTATCCTAACAGAGCTAACGGGACCCTAAAGGCAAAACCGGATAAATCCCACCCAGCAGGGTTTCACGGCTGGCGCCGGTGACCGACGGCAGGTTGCCGGCCTGCCCGGACAGGGTACGAAACGCCAGCCAGGCAAAGGCCAGCGCCTCCATATCGTCGCCACTGACGCCGAAATCATCGGTCAGACACACTTCGGTGCCCGGCAACAGCGCGGACATTCGCGCCATCAACAACGGGTTGCGCGCTCCGCCGCCGCACACCAGCAAACGCTCGCAGCCGCCCGCCAACTGTACCTGTTCGCAAATGGTGACCGCCGTCAGTTCCGCCAGGGTGGTTTGCACATCGACGGGGCTGATAGCCTGCAAGCCCGAGAGCTGACGCTCCAGCCAGGCGGCATTAAAATATTCACGGCCAGTGCTTTTCGGCGCAGGCAGCGCGAAGTAAGGATCGGCCAACATCTGTTGCAACAACGGCAGGCAGACGCGCCCTTCCATCGCCCATGCACCGTCTTTATCGTAAGGCTGCGAGCGATGACGCCATACCCAGGAGTCCATCAGCATATTGCCCGGCCCGGTATCGAACCCCCGCACCGGTACGCCTGGCAGCAGCAGCGACAGGTTGGCGATGCCGCCAATATTCAGCACCATACGGCGTTCTGTTTGATGCGCCAACAGCGCCTGATGAAACGCCGGCACCAGCGGGGCACCCTGGCCGCCGTAGGCCATATCGCGGCGGCGAAAATCGCCGACGGTGGTGATATTGGTCAACGCGGCGATGCGGTTGTTATCGCCCAGTTGCATCGAGAAACTCGCGTCGCCGCCAGGCTCATGCCAGACCGTCTGGCCATGACAACCGATAGCCGTGATGTCATGCGCCGAGACGCCGGTTTTTTTCAGCAAGCCGAGCACCGCCTCGCCAAACAGCATCCCAAGCTGTGCATCCAGTCGGCCCACCGCAGAAAGCGTGGTCTGCTGGCCCTGGCACATGCCCAGAATGTCTTGCTTCAGTTGGATCGGCATCGGGTGGCTGTAACTGGCCTGCTGCGCGACCATTCGTCCGTCGATTGCGGCAAGCACCACATCGACGCCATCCAGACTGGTGCCAGACATAACACCTATATAGCGGCCTGACTTCATAGCAACATCCTTTAACCCGCACGGGGAAACAAACTTTCAACCGATAAATAAACCAGAATTAGGCCATTAACGCCATGAATTATGATGCCTTTTTTCACCTCTGTGAGCGATGCGCCTGTTTTTACCTGTCGCCCACGCAGATAACGACGGCTAAACCCCGGCTCAACCCGCAACGGAATTTGTTCCAGCCCTGTTATAAAGCTAAACCACCGTTTATTATTGGTTGAACAGAGTAAAGTTAAGCTTCGTGCAGTGACGGGGCATGGTGATGTACGTGTGTTTACGCCATACTTTGTCTATTATTTTCACTGAATCTGGCCTGGCAAGATTTCCCAGGTTATGGACTACTACAACAGGAGTTTTATATGATCAAGCGTCTTCTCGTCGTTGCCGTCGCCGCAGTTACGCTGGCAGGATGCGCCAATGAATCTATGTCCGGCGACGTCTATTCGTCCTCGCAGGCTAAACAGGTTCAGACCGTGACTTACGGTACGCTGGTTTCTGTCCGTCCAGTCAAGATCCAGGGGAGCGACAGTTCGAATACCATTGGCGCTATCGGCGGTGCGGTCCTTGGCGGCCTGCTGGGTAACACCGTAGGTGGCGGCACCGGCCGTACCCTGGCAACCGCTGCGGGCGCAGTGGCAGGCGGCGTAGCCGGCAACAGCGTCGGTGAGCTGGCAGGACGCACTTCGGGTTATGAGTTGGAAATCAAAACCGACCAGAAAGAGAACATCGTGGTGGTTCAGAAGGCTGGCGCAACCAAGTTCAGCGTAGGCCAACGTGTGCGTATGGCGCGCACCGGCGACACCATTACCGTCTCCCCGCTGTAAACGTAAGCGGAAGCTGAAAGGTAAAACCGGAGGCCAAGGCCTCCGGTTTCATTTCCGATGCTGTGAAATCTAGTCAAATAAAGAAAACATTATTATTGTTTATTTTGTAATTCAGTGATGTTTTGTTCCAGCTTGCCAATCAAACCTACCAACTGTTGTACTTCATCGGTGGTAATGCCGCTCAAAATTTCACCGCGCGTAGAGCTGATGACGCTGTCGACTTCCCTGATGATGGGATCGGCCGCTTCAGTCAACTTGATACGCTTGGCACGCCGATCGTTAGCGCAAGTGTGACGGGTAATAAGCCCTTTCTCTTCCAACTGGTCCAGTGTTCGAACCAACGAAGGTTGTTCAATGCCGATCGCCTTGGCCAGTTGGATCTGCGACTGCTCCGGCGGTAGCCGATTGATATTGTGCAGGGTAACCCAATGTGTTTGCGTGAGCGCCAGCGGCTTGAGCCGATGATCGATAAGCGCGCGCCAAACACGAACTAATCGTGCTAAATCTGAACCTAATGATGACTCCACTTCCCCCTCCTTATAATTAGCATGCTAATATAACCTTCCAAAGCTTAGACCATTCTGAGTAACTCACATTAAAAACACAAATGTATATAATGTATGTTGAAGAAATAGCCACCGTTTTGGTCAATTATTGTTTATCCTTTACGCAAATATTTAACATATTCACTCTTAGGGACTGTTAATGTGAATGGTTCATGGCTTCACGTCGCCTCCCCTCTGCCCGATTTGGTGCTCGGAGCCTCGCTCTATTTTCCGCCCCTATTTAAAGCTTTTTTGCTCGGGTCAGTTTTATGGCTACTGGCACACCACCTGTTGCGGGACTGGATTTATTCCGGCGAAATTTGGCATCCCCTGTTGATGGATTTGTCTATTTTCGTCATCGCCGTCAGTGGTTCCTTATGCATTTTAGCGAGTTGGTAACTCATGACGCATAAAACGTTAAAATATTTTTCTACGGTAATCGTTTGTGCCATTGCCCTGTGCGCCGGTTGGTGGTCGTGGAATTATTATATGCAATCCCCGTGGACCCGTGATGGAAAAGTGCGCGCCGAGCTCGTCAATATCACACCAGAAGTTTCTGGGAGATTAGAGAAAATAACCGTACATGACAATCAGTTCATACCTGCGGGAAGTCTGATTTTTACTCTCGACCCGGTGCCATACCAGATTGCGCTGGACAATGCTGAGGCCGCGCTGGCAAAAGCGCAGTCCGATCTGGCCAGGGCCGATCATGAGGCAGCGCGCCGCCGCGGCCTGCCGAAAAACGTTATTTCTGCTGAAGATATGGACGAATCAAATTTAGCCGCACAAGCAATGAAAGCCGCGTATAAAGCCGCTGACGCTAATCTGAAACAGGCTAAATGGAATTTAAGTAAAACTAAAATGTACGCGCCTGCGGATGGCTATATCACTAATTTGCAAGCCCGGGTTGGAAACTATGCCAGCGCCGGTACCCCTCTGGTGGCGCTGGTCGACGCGCACTCATTTTATGTGCTCGGATATTTTGAAGAAACCAAACTGAAGCATATAAACGAAGGCAACAAAGCGGACATCGTTTTATATAATGGCAACATTCCTCTGCAGGGCCAAGTGGAGAGCATCGGTCGTGCCATTAACGATCAAAGCGTCGACAACAGCAGTGATTTATTAATGGATGTGAAGCCCAACGTTCCCTGGGTACGGCTGGCGCAGCGTGTGCCGGTGCGGATAAAACTGCTGAACGTGCCCGCCGATCTGCCTTTAGTGGCCGGCACTACTTGCACCATCGCCATTCATCAGTAAGGCTAACCAGTGAACCTGCCTTTTTTGGAATGGAGCCGTACCCCCTGGGGTAAGGCCAACGGTGGCCAGTGGCGGTATGCGCTGCGCAACTCGCTGGCCATGTGTCTGTCATTGTGGGTGGCGTTCGTCCTCAATCTCGACGAACCTTATTGGGCGTTGACCTCCGCGGCAGTGGTCAGTTTCCCCACCGTCGGCGGCGTCATCAGCAAAAGCATCGGGCGCATTATCGGCAGCCTGCTCGGTGCCGCCGCTTCTGTGGCCATTGCCGGCCATTGCCTGAACGACCCTTGGCTGTTTACCTTGTTTATCGCCGCCTGGATCGGTCTGTGCACGTACATTTCCAACCATTACCAGAACAACGTCTCCTATGCCTTCGCGCTGGCGGGCTATACCGCCGCCATCATCGCCTTCGGCACGGTCAACGTCACCGATACCCAACAAATCTTTGATATCGCTCAGGCGCGCGTCTGCGAGGTCATCACCGGTATTCTGTGCGGTGGCGTGATGATGATGATTCTGCCAAGCACCTCCGACGGCGAGGCTCTGCTGACCTCGTTACGGCGCATGCAGTTGCGGCTGTTGGAACATGCCGCGATGCTGTGGCAGCCGGAAATCACCGCTCAAATGCGCACATCGCATGAGGGCGTCATAGGTCAGATCCTGACCATGAATCTGCTGCGTATTCAGGCGTTCTGGAGCCACTACCGGCTGCGGCGGCAGAATAACGTGCTTAACTATATGCTGCACCAGCAGTTGCGCCTTACCAGCGTGATTTCCAGCCTGCGCCGCATGCTGTTGAATTGGCCGGACCATCCGGCCAATCTGGCGGCCGTCCTGGATCAATTGCTGACAGAGTTACGCGCTCCCGCCACCGACAAATACCGGCTGGCGCGTATCCTGCAGCAGATAGCGCCCCAGGATCCGACAGATTACCGCCACCGAGCCTTCTGGCTGCGACTGCGCCATTTCTGTTGGCTGTATCTGCGCTGCAGTCGCTGGTTGCAAAAATTGGAAGGTGCCACGCCGGTCAGCGATATCCAGCCCCCTCGCGTGACCTCTCTGGCGCGCCATACCGACAGTTACGAAGCCGCCTATAACGGCCTTCGCACCTTTTTGTGCATTATCATCGGCTGCGCTTATTGGATTAATACCCAGTGGGATGCAGGCAGTTCGGCTCTGACGTTAACCGCCATCAGTTGCGTGCTCTATTCTTCTACCCCTTCGCCGATCAACAGCATCACCACCTTGTTGAAAGCGGTCTTGTTGCTTTCGGTTGCCTGTTTTGTAGTGAAATTCGGGTTGATGATCCAAATCGATGATTTTTGGGTGTTCTGCGCTTTTCTGTTCCCCATTCTGGTCACCCTGCAGATGATCAAACTGCAAAACCCGCCCTACGCCGCGCTGTGGGGGCAACTGATCGTATTCATGGGGTCTTTTCTCACCGTCACCAACCCACCCAGTTACGATTATCAGTCGTTCCTCAATGACAACATCGGCAAGATTGTTGGGGTATTGTTTGCCGGTTTGGCCTTCCAGATCCTGCGGCCCAGCTCTGACAAGCGCAAAAGCCGGCGCATTATCCGCGCCCTGCGGCGCGACTTTAGCGATCAACTGAGCAAAAAACCGCAGCAGAGCGAGAGTCAGTTCGAATCGCTGATTTATCACCGCGTCAGTCAGTTGAATCAAAGTCAGGATCAGGAGGCGCGCAGCTGGTTATTGCGCTGGGGCGTGGTACTGCTCAACTGCAGCCATATCGTTTGGCAATTGCGTGATTGGCAAACCCGCTCCGATCCGCTCTCGGCGGTGCGCGACGTCTGCATTCACTGTCTACGGGACATTATGACCGAGAAAGGCGTACAGCATCGCTCGTTGGATGCCACCCTGCAGGAACTGCTGCGCATGAGCAATGCGCTGGCGCACCACCCGGAACAGGCGGCGCGCGATCTTGCCGGGTTGATTTGGCGGCTTTACTGTTCGCTGCAACAGTTGCAGCAGGCGATCAACCCGCCTGACGAGGTTGCGGCCACACCGGCCGCCCGTTAAACCCGATTACCCTTTAATCACACCGCAGGCAAAACGTTCCCCTCCGCCACCCAAGGGTTTCGGATGATCGGAGTGGTTGTCGCCGCCGGCATGTACCATGAGCGCTTTGCCGGTGATTTCGCTGATTTTTTTCAGCCGTGGCGCCAGCACCGGATCCGTGGACATGCCGTCTGCCGTAACGTAAATGGCCGGCAGATCGCCCAAATGGCCGTCTGCGTAAGGGCCAAGGTGCTTGCCGGTTTTTTGCGGATCAAAATGCCCACCCGCCGCCAGCGCCGCTACCGCCTTACCCTCTTTCATTCCCGGCTCGCAACTGCCGTTCTCATGCACGTGAAAGCCGTGCACTCCGGCCGGCAACGCTTTTAACTGAGGGGTAAACAGCAGGCCGTAAGGCGTTTCGCTGATCGTGACTTTGCCAATCTCCTGGCCAATTCCCTGTCCGGTCACCAGATTCATGTCAACATCCACCGTTGCCGCCTGGGCGACGCCACAGGCCATCAGGCCGAAGGCCGCATACCAATAATGTTTCATTAATCGCTCTCCATGGAATATCTGTGAACCTTGAGTATAGGGTAACGGGTGATGTCACCGCTCAGAATGGGGATAAATCTGGCGATAAGATTCGCATTATTAATAATTCACACTAATAATAATTTTACCGCCCGTGGTCATCCGACCAGTTGTCGTTCGGTTTGTTCTGTTCACCTACACTCGCTGCCAGTGCTATTTGATGATTAAACAAGCCAATGCAGCAAACTCATAAGGAACTGATATGGGCATATTTAATTACCAAGGTCTCGATGATGCGAAATCAAAAACGTTATTTTCTGATGCGTTGGCGATCTCCACGTACGCATATCACAATATCGATAATGGTTTTGACGAAGGCTACCACCACTATGGCTTTGGTCTGGGTTTGCCGTTTACGCTGGTTACCGCGCTGATTGGCAGCACGCAATCACAGGGCGGGCTGCCCGGCATTCCCTGGAATCCCGATTCGGAAAAAGCGGCGTTAGACGCGGTTAATAACGCCGGATGGTCCTTGATTAGCGCTGACCAATTAGGCTACCAGGGCAAAACGGATGCTCGCGGCACCTATTACGGCGAGAGTCTGGGTTACACCACCGCGCAGGCTGAGGTGCTGGGAAAATATGACAGCACAGGCCACCTCATCTCGATTGGCATCGCCTTTCGCGGTACCAGCGGGCCACGCGAGTCATTAATTACCGACAGTATCGGCGATCTGATCAACGACCTGCTGGCAGGCTTCGGGCCCGAAGGCTATGCCGACAATTACAGCCTGAAAGCTTTCGGCACGTTACTGGGCGATGTGGCTAAATTCGCCCAGGCGCATGGCCTGACCGGCGATGATGTCACCGTCAGCGGCCACAGCCTGGGCGGGTTGGCGGTGAACAGCATGGCAGCGCTCAGCGACGATAACTGGGAGGGGTTCTACTCGCAATCCAACTACGTGGCGTTCGCTTCGCCAACGCAATATGAAACAGGCGGCAAAGTCATTAATATTGGTTACGAAAACGACCCGGTATTTCGCGCACTGGATGGCACCACGCTAACGCCGGCATCCTTGGGCGTCCATGATGCGCCACAGGAGTCCGCCACCAATAATATCGTTAATTTTAACGATCATTACGCCTCTGCCGCCTGGAATATCCTGCCCTTCTCCATTTTGAATCTTCCGACCTGGTTATCCCATTTACCGTTCTTTTATCAAGACGGCTTAATGCGGGTGCTGAATTCAACGTTTTACTCTCTGACCAATAAAGACTCGACGGTGATTGTGTCCAACCTCTCCGAGGTGACGCGCGGCAATACCTGGGTGGAGGATTTGAACCGCAACGCCGAGAAACACAGCGGCCCGACCTTTATTATTGGCAGCGAGGGCAATGACTTGATCAAAGGCGGCACGGGCAACGATTACCTCGAGGGCCGCGCCGGTAACGACACTTTCCGCGACGGCGGTGGGTTTAATATCATTGTCGGCGGTGAGGGAAATAACACGCTGGACCTGCAACAGGCATTGAAGAAAAACGAGGTGGCTTACGACGGCAATACGCTTTATCTGCGTGACGCCAACGGCGGAATTACCCAGGCAAACGATATCAGCACCTTGCGCAGTAAAGAAACCACGCTGTTGATCTTTACCAAAGACGTAGACCATCAGGTGACCGATGCCGGGCTGAAATCAGGCTCCAGCCTGAACGCCTACGCCGCGTCATCCAATGGCAGTGACGGCGCCGATATCCTGCACGCCAGAGCCAGCGACAGCTGGTTGTTTGGCAAAGGGGGCGATGACCAGCTGTTTGGCCACAGCAGCGGTAACCTGACCTTTGTCGGCGGTAACGGCAACGATACCCTGCAGAGCGCCGGCAGCAACAATACCTTCCTGTTCAGCGGCGATTTTGGCAACGATAAGGTGTACCACTTTGGCTCCAGCGACAAACTGGTTTTCCTCGGGACCCAGGGTGCCAGCGGCAATTTCCGCGACTATGTTTCGCAACAGGACGACGGGCTGGCATTGGCCTTCGGCGAAAACAAAGTGACGCTGATCGGCGTGAACCTCGAACATCTCAACGATAACCAGGTGGTGCTGGCGTAAAATACAAAAGCCGGGCACCTATGGGCCCGGCTTTTTCTGAGGGCTAACTCGTCTGACGCTTAAGGCACATCGTAACCCAGTGCCGCCTTGCGGATGCGGAACCACTGTTGGCGGTTCATCGACAGATCTTGCGCCTTCAGCGCCGAACGCACGCGCTCAATCTTGCCGGAACCGATAATCGGCAGCGGTGCCGACGGCAGGCGCATGACCCAGGCATACACCACCTGCTCGATAGTGTCGGCGCCAATCTCCTGCGCCACCGCCTGCAATTCATCACGTAGCGGTTGGAACTCCGCGTCGCTAAACAAGCGACCGCCCCCCAGACAAGACCAGGCCATCGGCTTGATACGCAATTGCTGACACTGATCCAAGGTGCCATCCAAAATAGCCGGCTGGTGGATCGGCGAAATTTCAACCTGATTGGTGACCAGCGAGAACGGCAGACGCGACTGCAGCAGCGTAAACTGTGCCGGCGTGAAGTTGGAAACGCCAAAATGACGCACCTTGCCGCTTTTGTGCAGAGCGACAAAGGCCTCCGCCACTTCATCGGCCTCCATCAGCGGATCCGGACGATGAATCAGCAGCAGATCAAGGTAGTCGGTATGCAGCAGCTCCAGCGAACGTTCGGCGCTGTGCACAATATGATCGCGGTCCGTGTTGTAATGGCCGATCGGGTTGCCAGGCTTGGCCGTTGTGGCGATCCCGCATTTAGACACCAGTTCCATCGACTGACGCAGCGAGGGTTTAAGGCGTATTGCCTCACCGAACGCCTGCTCGCAGGCATAGCCGCCATAAATGTCCGCGTGGTCAGCGGTGGTCACACCCAGCTCGATATGCTGTTCGACAAACGCCAGCAGTTGCTGCGGCGTCATGCCCCACTCCATCAAACGCCAGTATCCGCAAATCATGCGGGAAAATTCAGGCCCCTGCGGCGCGAGTTGAATACGGTTTACCATCGTTAAAACCTCATGACATTGTTTAATGCCAGCATACACAAGCGGATAAGAGCGTGGGAAGCGGAAAGCTGCGTTAACGTGCGGCAGATCAGGAAAGGTTCAGAACAGCGACGGCTGTTCCGGTTGCGGCTCATCAGGCAGTTTATTGGCCCGTTGCAAGCGCAGGAAGCGTTGGTGACACAGGCGCAGCACATCGCGTTTTTGCGCGTCGCTCATTTGCATCCAGCCAAAGCGCTCCTCGCGACTGCGCAGGCAGCCACGGCAGAAACCGCGCTCATCGGCCTGGCAAATGCCGCGACACGGGCTGGGGATGTCGAAAAACTCAAGCTGCTGCGGCACACGTCCTCCTGCATTCTCTTGCTAATTGAAGACGCCATTGGCGCCGCTGGCAAGTGACTTTTCGGTATGGCGGCGAAAATAGTCGCGTAAATAGCGCAACGCCTGCCGATTTTTTTCCGGCATCGCCCTTTCCAGCGTCAGCGCATGCAGCCGTAGCGGCACAGGCCGCCATTCGGGCAACAGCAGGATAAGTTCACCGCGCTGCAATTCATCCTCAATTTCATACAGCGGCTGCACCGAGATCCCCAGGCCACTGCGGGTAAAGCCGCGCATGACGGTCATGCTGTCGCTGACGATCTGCCCCTCCGCCAGCCGTAGTTTGAGCTGCTGCCCACTTTGATGGTGCAAATCCAGATGCGCGCCGCTGTGAATGCCGGAGATCCAACGGTGCGCCACCAAATCCTGCGGTGTCTCCGGCACCCCGTGCTGGCTGAGATAACGCGGCGCGGCGCAAAGCACCATCGGCCACTCGGCCAGCGGGTGGGCGATCATACTGGCATCTGCCAACTGACGGTTGACCCGCAGCGCGATATCGATCCGCTGCTCGATCATGTCGACGATCCGGTCGTCCGCCAGTACGCGCAGCGTCAGTTTGGGGTGCGCCTGCAACAGCGGCGCCAACGCCTCCGCCAGTGGGCGCCCGCCAATACCGACTGTGGTGGCGATACGCAGTTCACCCACCAGGGTGTCGCGCAATTCCGCCAGCCGTTGTTCCGCCTGCTGCGCTTGGGACAACATCGCCTCGCAGCCAGGATAGAACGCCGCCCCCGCTTCGGTGAGCGCCAATCGCCGCGTGGAGCGGTGCAACAACGGCACGCCGAGCGTTTTTTCCAGCGAACGCATGTGCTGGCTGACCGCCGACGGTGTCATGCCCAACCGCCGTGCGGCACCGGCCAGCGACCCTTCGGCCACCACGATGGCGAATACCGCCATTCGATTCAGTTTATCCACGATTATGAAGTTTTACTTAATCAAGAAAGCATGAATATGGCACTAATCAGATCTATTGTTAAGTACTAGAGTATATGCAACCGCTCAGGTCAATCCGACCTGACCCTGATACCGACCCCATTTCTGACAGGAGCAAACAGATGAAAGTAGCCATTATTGGAGCAACCGGTTTTGTCGGCCGCCGCGTGGTGGACGAAGCGCTGGCGCGCGGATTGCAAGTAACGGCGATTGCACGGCAGCAAAAAGATCTGCCGGATGACGCCAACCTGACCGTAGCGCTGGGCGATATCGCCGACACCGAATGGCTGACGAAACAGCTGGCCGGGCAAGACGCGGTGATCAGCGCCTACAACCCGGGTTGGGCGGAAGAGAATCTGTACGAAAAAACCACTGTCGGCGCACAACAGATCCTGACCGCAGTGGAAAAATCCGGCGTTAAACGCCTGCTGGTGGTCGGCGGTGCCGGCAGCCTGGAAGTGGCTCCGGGCGTTGAACTGGTGGACACCCCGCAATTCCCGGAAAATATCCGTCCAGGCGCACAAGCGGTGCGCGATTTACGCAACAAGCTGCGTAACGGCTCTTCGCTGGACTGGACCTATCTTTCCCCTGCTGCGCTGCTGGAACCGGGCAAGCGGACTGGTCAGTTCCGCCTCGGCACCACCCAGCTGCTGATGAATGGCCAGGCTCCGGCCAGCATCTCAGTGGAAGACTTGTCGGTTGCCATTCTCGATGAAATCGAAAAACCGCAGTTTATTAAAGCGCAGTTTACCGCTGCTTATTAATCACCCCGCCAGGCCGCGATCCTCGCGGTCTGGCGACTGTAAACTAAACCAAAAGTAAACAAACCCGCCACCATTCTGAATCTCTAAGGTTTTCTTAAGTTTCATCCTGTAAATTTCAGCGCATTACTCACTATCAGGATTCAGATTTGGCAATGTGGTTACGTCAACGCTTACAGTGCAACAGCCTGGGGTTTATCCTCGCCAGCGCCTTGTTTTTCACTCTGTTCCAGAACGCGTTATTCCTGCATAAGGCCTGGTCGTATATCAATTTCGATAGCGTCCACAACCTGATCTTCGCCGCCACCATGCCGGTAGTGATTTTCTGTGCGCTGAACATTATCTTCAGCCTGCTGACCGTGCCTTTCCTGCGCAAACCGCTGATGATTTTCTTCCTCCTTGGCAGCGCTGCCGCGAACTACTTTATGTTCAGCTACGGCGTGGTGATCGACGGCAACATGATGCAAAACGCCTTCGAAACCAACCCGCAAGAGGCGACCGCTCTGTTGACGCCACGCATGGGATTGTGGCTGGTGCTGCTTGGCATCTTGCCTGCGGTGTTGGTCTGTTTTACCGAAATCCGCATCACCCGCCCGTGGTGGTATATGGCCGGGCTGCGCGCCGCCAACGTGATGCTTTCCGTGGTGGTGATCCTGATTATCGCCGCGCTGTTTTATAAGGATTACGCCTCGCTGATCCGCAATAATAAAAGCGTGGTGAAAATGCTGACGCCGTCGAACTTCGTTTCCGGCACCATCAAATTTACCCAGCAGCGCTATTTCACCCGTAATCTGCCGCTGGTGAAAATCGGCGAAGACGCACGTAAAGGGCCGCTGATCGCCGGGCAACAAAAGAAATCCCTGGTGATCCTGGTTGTGGGTGAAACTGCCCGCGCCGAGAATTTTTCGCTCGGCGGCTACGGGCGTGAAACCAATCCGCGCCTGAAGCAAGACAATGTGGTGTACTTTAAGAACGCCAGCTCCTGCGGTACCGAAACGGCGATCTCTGTCCCCTGCATGTTCTCCAATATGCCGCGCAAGGACTACGACGCCACCCTGGCGACTCACCAGGAAGGCATGCTCGACGTATTGGCGCATGCCGGCGTCAACGTACTTTGGCGTGAAAACGACGGTGGGTGCAAAGGCGCTTGCGATCGCGTGCCGCACGTCGACATGACCAAGCTGAAACTGCCGCAGGATTGCGATGGCGACGTCTGTATGGATAACGTGCTGCTGTATAAGCTGAACGACTACATCAACGGCCTGAAAGACGATAGCGTGATAGTGTTGCACCAAATGGGCAGCCACGGGCCGGCCTATTTCCGCCGCAGCACGCCGGAGTTCCAGAAGTTTTCGCCAACCTGCGACAGCAATCAGATCCAGGATTGCACCCATGAGCAGCTGGTAAATACTTATGACAACTCATTGCTCTATACCGACACCATGCTGGATGACACCATCAAGCTGCTGCAACAGCACAGTGACAAGTTCAATACCGCGCTGGTTTACCTCTCCGATCACGGCGAATCCCTGGGTGAAAATGGCATGTACCTGCACGGTACGCCTTATGTGTTTGCTCCCAGCCAGCAGACCCACGTTCCTTTCCTGATGTGGATGTCCGCCGACTATGAGCGCAACTTCAAGATTGATCGCCAGTGCCTGAACAAGATGGCCGAACAGGATGAGATCTCGCAAGATAATCTGTTCCATACCCTGCTCGGTATGCTGAACGTGCAAACCCGCGAGTATCAGTCGCAGTTGGATATTTTGCAACGCTGCCGCAGCGGGGCATAACGGCTTAACTTCTGCCCCCTGATCGGGCAAAATGCCCTGCTTCGTAACCGGCGTTTTTGCGCCGGTTTTTTTATTGCTATTGACCTAGACCAATCGGTCTATTATGCTAATCCTCATTATGACGAAACATGCGCACTGCCCCGTAGATACACGTGAACATCTGCTCGCTACCGGCGAGTCCCTTAGCTTGCGCCTGGGTTTTACCGGCATGGGGCTGAGCGAACTGCTGGCCACGGCGGGTGTGCCGAAAGGTTCGTTCTATCACTATTTTCGCTCGAAGGAAGCCTTCGGCGAAGGCATGCTGCAGCGTTATTTCGAACACTACGATGCTGAAATGCAACGGCTGTTTAGCGACGATAAAAGCGACGCTCGCCACCAGTTGCTGAGCTATTACGCCCAGGCGATCAGCTTCCATTGCCGCAGCGAATGCCATAACGCCTGTTTGGCGGTGAAACTCTCCGCCGAAGTGAGCGACCTGTCGGAACCCATGCGCCACGCGTTGGAAATCGGCACCGCACGGGTGATTGGCCACCTGCAGGATGCCATCGAGCGCGGTATCCGCGAAGGATCGCTGTCGATAACCATGAGCCCGGCGGCCACCGCAGAAACGCTGTACTCACTGTGGCTTGGTGCCTCGCTGCGCGCCAAAATCCGCCGTTCGGTCGCCCCGCTGACCAGCGCGCTGGAAAGTATTGAATTGCTGTTGCGCCCGCCGCAGCCGTAAACGCAACACCCGAGCTTTACCGAAAAATCACTCTGTTGGGCTGTTATTTAGCCATTACTAGTCGACCGGTCTATTAATATAGGATGCACTATGAAGATTGAAAAATTGTTCTCCCCGCTGAAGGTTGGCTCTGCAACTTTGCCAAACCGCGTGTTTATGGCCCCGCTGACGCGTCTTCGCAGCATTGAGCCTGGCGATATTCCTACTCCGTTGATGGCCGAATATTATGCCCAGCGCGCCAGCGCCGGTCTGATCGTGACCGAAGCCACCCAGATTTCTTTCCAGGCGAAAGGCTATGCCGGCGCTCCGGGGCTGCATACCCCAGAGCAGATCGCCGCGTGGAAAAAGATCACCCAGGCCGTACACGATAAAAACGGCAATATCGCCGTTCAGTTGTGGCATGTGGGCCGTATCTCCCACAACAGCCTGCAACCGGGCCAACAGGCACCGGTAGCTCCTTCCGCGATCAATGCCGACACCCGCACCACCGTGCGTGACGAAACCGGTGCCTGGGTACGGGTTCCAACCTCGACCCCACGTGCGCTGGAAACCGAAGAGATCCCGGGCATCATTAACGATTTTCGCCAGGCAAGCGCCAATGCGCGTGAGGCCGGTTTCGACTTTATCGAGCTGCACGCGGCCCACGGTTATCTTCTGCACCAGTTCATGTCCCCAGCCTCCAACCAACGCACCGATCAGTACGGCGGCAGCATCGAAAACCGCACACGTCTGACGCTGGAAGTGGTCGACGCGACCATCGCCGAATGGGGTTCGGAGCATATCGGCATCCGCATTTCGCCGTTGGGCCCGTTCAATGGTCTGGATAACGGTGAAGATCAGGAAGAAGCGGCGCTGTATCTGGTCGAAGAGTTGAATAAGCGCAACATCGCTTTCCTGCACATTTCCGAACCGGACTGGGCAGGCGGCAAACCTTATTCCAACGCCTTCCGCGATTCAGTGCGTGCCCGCTTTAAAGGGATAATTGTCGGCGCAGGCGCCTACACCGCCGAGAAAGCCGAAGAGCTGATCAACAAAGGCTTTATCGATGCGGTGGCCTTTGGCCGCAGCTACATCGCCAACCCGGATCTGGTCGAGCGTTTCAAACAGAACGCACCGCTGAACGAGGCGCAGGCGGAAACCTTCTACGGCGGCGGCGCCGAAGGCTACACCGATTATCCGACGCTGTAAGTAAGATAAAAAGCCCGCCGGTGCGCGAATGCCGGCGGGCTTTTTGCTGTTTATCGGCAAAGCCGCTGGGGCTGGTAAAGGCGGCTCTTGTCGTACAACGCGAATGCAATTAATGCAATTAATGAGTCGCCAACGTCGCCCAACGCGCGATCTCGTTGGCATCGACAGTATTCATTATTTCCCGAAACCAAACGGTAAATTTATCTGGGCTCCGTTTTATCTCGTCAGTTAATTGCTGAATATCCATCCACAGCCAGCTATGGGCTTCGGCAGGATCCCCCTGAGGTTCGCCATCAAATAATCCCACGTAAATATGATCGAACTCGTGCTCAATTAAGTCGCCCGGCACCTCTGACCGATAAATGAAGCTGGAGACCTGCTGCAACTCGCTGCTGAACCCCATCTCCTCCTGCAACCGACGCTGCGCCGCTGCTGCCGTCGCCTCTCCCCAGCGCGGGTGGCCACAGCAACTGTTGGTCCATAACCCAGCCGAGTGATATTTACTGAAAGCTCGCTGTTGCAGCAGTAAACGACCCTGGCTATCGAAGATAAAAATTGAAAACGCCCGGTGCAACAACCCCTGCTGATGTATCCGCGTTTTTGTTTGCGAGCCGATGGAATTATCATCGGCATCAACCAGAATCAGCATTTCATCCACTGATGGCCTCCTTCGGCAAGAGCGATGACTTCGTACTGGCAAAAAACTAACCAGCCCCAAATTTATCAATTGACGCGATCCAACCCTGGTCCGCTATCAGACCTCGCTCCCCTTGAGGGGGGTAATAGTACTTATTTCCCTGATTCGAACGACAGCATACTGTGCGGTTATCATCAGCATAGTCGATGCATAGGTGACATCGTCACCTTTATTCTCATGCCTTAGCCATGTCGATAAATTGAAATCCCTTATACGGCAACGCTATACTGAGTTTCGCTAAGATCCATTCGCCGTTGGCGACGGCACATCCAATCAGAGGAATTATGCGCTTACTCCATACCATGATCCGCGTCGGTGACCTGCAACGCTCCATCGACTTCTATACCAAGGTATTAGGCATGCGCCTGCTGCGCACCAGCGAGAACCCAGAATACAAATACTCGTTGGCATTTGTCGGTTATACCGACGAAAGCGAAGGCGCAGTGATTGAGCTGACCTACAACTGGGGCACCGACAGCTACGAGATGGGCACCGCATTCGGCCATCTGGCGTTGGGCGTCGACGATGTGGCCGCCACCTGCGACAGCATTCGCAACGCCGGCGGCAAAGTGAGCCGTGAAGCCGGGCCGGTCAAGGGCGGCACCACGATTATCGCTTTTGTTGAAGATCCGGACGGTTATAAGATCGAACTGATCGAGAACAAACACGCCGGTCAGGGCCTCGGCCACTGATACCGATGAGGGGCGCTTTCAGCGCCCTTCTTGTTATGCCTGCGATACCGCCTGCAACCGGGCGTAAAATTTGCCATAATGCGCGCTGCATTCGATGAAGATAAGAAACTGATGGCCGAAAAAAGTGATCTTAACGCCCTGAGTGGCCGTTTTCGTGGGTTTTATCCCGTAGTGATAGATATAGAAACCGCTGGATTTAATGCCAAAACCGACGCGCTGCTGGAGATTGCCGCCGTTACGTTAAAAATGGATGAAGAAGGCTGGTTGCAGCAGGATGAAACCCTGCACTTTCACGTTGAACCTTTTGAAGGCGCCAACCTGCAACCGGAAGCGCTGGCATTCAACGGTATCGACCCGCATAACCCGTTGCGCGGTGCAGTAAGTGAATACGATGCGTTGCACGCCATTTTTAAAGCGGTACGCAAAGGCATCAAGGACCGTGGCTGCAACCGGGCGATTATCGTGGCGCACAACGCCAACTTTGATCACAGTTTCCTGATGGCCGCAGCAGAACGCGCAAGCCTGAAGCGCAACCCTTTCCACCCGTTCGCCACCTTTGACACTGCCGCGTTAAGCGGGCTGGTGTTGGGGCAAACCGTGCTGGCGAAAGCCTGCATTGCCGCCGATATTCCGTTCGACAGCACCCAGGCGCATTCGGCCCTGTACGACACCGAACAAACCGCTCAACTGTTCTGCGAGTTGGTTAACCGCTGGAAACGCCTTGGCGGATGGCCGCTGGCCATCGGTAATAACGACTAAGCCACAAATAAATCGGGCGGCCCAGTTTGCACTGGCGCCGCCCGATGTCTTCTTGCAATCAACCCGAGCCGTTATGGCTGCTGGTCTTCTTGCTCTTTGTACTTCGCTGCCGTTTCTTTGATCAGCTGTTGCAGTTCGCCGCGCTGATACATTTCGATAATGATATCACAGCCGCCTACCAGCTCACCGTCTACCCACAGCTGCGGGAAAGTCGGCCAGTTGGCGTACTTCGGCAACTCGGAGCGGATGTCCGGATTCTGCAGAATATCAACGTAGGCAAAGCGTTCGCCACAAGCAGACAGCGCCTGCACTGCTTGCGCAGAGAAACCGCAGTTTGGCAATTTCGGTGAACCTTTCATGTACAGCAGAATTGGGTTCTCACCGATCTGCTGCTGAATTTTTTCAATCGTCGTCATTTATTGCTTCCTCAAGCCACATCTCATGGCCACAACATGCATCACACTGGCTATTGTAGCGGCTGGAACAGTCGCAAGAAAACGCCATCTTTTGCAAGGGTATTCCCCGTTGCCAATCGCATCTCACCGGCAAAGGCCGTTCCGGTTAAAACATACGCTCAGAATAACATTTTTAATCCGACCATTTCACTAATATATTTTTCCGCCACTCGGTATCCTTTAATAATTCCGACAGCGGAGAAAGGTGATTTTTTATACATCAACGGATTGATTTTTCAACAAAAAAAATGCTGTTAACGTTTTCTCACAATATGGATTATCATTTATGAGTTCTTCGCTGTTTTATATGGCGAAATTGGGGAATACTGTCATTCTTTCGATATCTGTTCCGGGGCCAAGGTTGGTAACGTCGACATGCGTTTAATTCTTACGCTTTTTGTGCTGTTGTTTACACAGCTATTCTTAAATCTGGCGCACGCTGCGCCACAGGCGCGTATTGCCGCCGAGCAGCGCAAAAGCCACGTTAATGAAGCCCGGCCGGATGACCGCAAGAAAAAGAAAGCGGCAAAGGCCAGCAAAAAAGTGAAAGTCACTGCTCCGCCAAAAACAGCCAAGGTTTCCAAAACCAAAACAGAAAAAACCGCTAAAAAGATCGTCAGCGCAAAATCGAAACACCAAACCCAGAAAATAGCCAAAATCAAAGTGACCCCACCGAAAAAGGGTTACAAAAAAGGCTATGGCCGTCACCGGGAACCCGGCATGGCCACCGCCAAATTGGCTCGCGACGAAAAACCGCTGAAACTCAGCCCGGCGCACAAAAAGCGCTATCAGCACGCCAAGCAAACCGCGATGGCCAAGCTGATGGATCAAATGGGCAAACCTTATCGCTGGGGCGGCACTTCGCCAAGAACCGGTTTTGACTGTAGCGGACTGATTTATTACGCCTATAAAGACGTAGTGAAAATCAAGATGCCGCGTACTGCCAACGAGATGTATCACCTGCGCGACGCGGCGCCGATCAAGAAAAACGAGCTGGAAAGCGGTGACCTGGTGTTCTTCCGCATCAACAACCGCGGCGTGGCCGATCACGTCGGCGTCTATCTGGGCAACGGCAAATTCATTCAGTCACCGCGTACCGGTGAGGAAATCCGTATCAGCCAGTTGGACAACGACTACTGGCAAAACCACTACATTGGCGCCCGCCGTGTGGTAACACCGAAAACCATTCGATAATCGCCTCCGCGGCTGGCCCCCCAGCCGCACGCCTCACCGCCTACCGCAAGCGTTCTGATCTTAGGCCTTTTCGTCGCTCTCAGACCACGGTTTCGCGAAGCCGCATGGAAAACATCCGGCAGTGGGTGAACGGAGCACTTGTGGAAAAATCTGACGTAGCGGTGGGAAAATGCGAACAAGCGCAGTGAACTGCGCCTGTGTGACAACCGGGGATCAGTTCAACGCCGCGGTGAAGCTAAAAGCAATAATAACGGCCAGCGCACACACAGTGGTGAACAGTGACATTTTCAGATCGGTATCCATTACAACTCCTTTTCAGACGGGTTATCCCAAGGATAAAAGGCACACAATTAATGCGTCAAACCATTTTCCCACAGTTAGACAATAAAATCTTGTTATCATTTCCCGGTTTATAATACTGATTACCTCTTCCACTTTGGCTCAATATGGGACAAAATTCGCAGTTCACAACTGCGTACCGGCAAAAATGCCCCTCCTGACCAAACGCTGACGACTTCAATACACTAAAAACTCAGCTTCGCTTATTTGGAAGAAGGATCTACGCAGGCAAACGATTAACATCACACTTACATGCTGCAACATGTGAGTTCAGGAGTCATTCTTTACATGGCAACGATTAAAGATGTGGCCAAACGCGCTGGCGTTTCCACCACCACCGTTTCGCACGTCATCAATAAGACTCGTTTCGTCGCCGAAGAGACTAAAGCGGCCGTTGCGGCCGCGATCAAAGAGCTGCACTATTCTCCCAGCGCCGTGGCGCGCAGCCTGAAAGTCAATCACACCAAATCTATCGGTCTGCTGGCTACCTCCAGCGAAGCGCCCTATTTCGCCGAAGTGATCGAGGCGGTGGAAAACAGCTGCTACAGCAAAGGCTATACGCTGATCCTGTGTAACTCGCACAATAACCTCGACAAGCAACGCGCTTATCTGGCGATGCTGGCGCAAAAACGCGTCGATGGCCTGCTGGTGATGTGCTCTGAATACCCGGATCAATTGCTGGGGATGTTGGAAGATTACCGTAACATCCCAATGGTGGTCATGGACTGGGGCGCAGCACGCGGTGATTTTACCGATACCATTATCGACAACGCCTTCGAAGGCGGTTATCTGGCCGGCCGCTATCTGATCGAGCGTGGCCACCGTGAGATTGGCGCCATTCCGGGCCAATTAGCGCGCAACACCGGCGGCGGCCGCCATCAGGGCTTTTTAAAAGCCATGGAAGAAGCCAATATCGAGGTGCGCGACGAGTGGATTGTACAAGGTGACTTCGAACCGGAATCCGGCTACAAGGCCATGCACCAGATATTATCGCAGAAACAGCGCCCAACGGCGGTATTCTGCGGCGGCGACATCATGGCAATGGGCGCTATTTGCGCCGCTGATGAGCTGGGGTTGCGCGTACCGCAGGATATTTCCGTTATTGGTTACGATAATGTGCGCAACGCCCGCTATTTCACGCCGGCACTGACGACCATCCATCAGCCCAAAGAGCGTTTGGGCGAGATGGCGTTCACCATGCTGCTGGATCGCATCATCAGCAAGCGTGAAGAATCGCAAGTCATTGAAGTACATCCGAAGCTGGTTGAACGCCGCTCGGTCGCCGACGGCCCCTTCATCGATTACCGCCGCTAGTCGCCTGCGCCGGGAGCCAAAGCGGCTTCCGGCGTCACTTCGCTTAACCATTCCTGATTCAAGGTTTCGCTGTCCCCCAGGTAATCCAGCAGCCAGGCCATCGCCGGCGATGGGGTATTCTGCTGCCAGGTCAGGCAACATGGGCTGGCGGGAAATGGCTGTTGCAGTTGCAGCGCCACCAATTCACCACGCTGTACCAACGGCAATACCTGATGCGCAGGCATCATGCCGACGCACAATCCGGCGCACAGGCAATCCACCGCAGAGGCCCAATCCGGCACCACCAGCCGCCGTTGATTGTCCAGCGTCCAGGTGACCCGCTTGGGCAGATTGCGTGACGTATCCTCCAGACACAGCGAAGGGAAAGGCCGGAGCTGATCATCTTTCAGCAGGCCATCCAACCCCGCCAAGGGATGCTGGGGGCTGGCGACACACAACCAACGCATGTCGCCCATGTCGCGAAAGGCGAAACCGCCGCCAACCGGCACCGCCCGCGTAGCGCCGATCGCCATATCGGCACGCCCGTCCACCAGCGCATCCCATACGCCGTTAAACACTTCGGGTTGGACCAACAGCTCGACATCGGGGAATTGACGGTAAAAATCCAGCACCAGCTGACGGCAGCGCTGCGGTTTGACGATGATATCCACCGCAATTTTTAATTGGCCACGCCAACCATTGGCCACCTGCTGGCACTGCCTGCGAGTGTCGAGCATTTTTTTGATGACACCGCGCGCTTCCTGAATAAACAGCGTGCCGGCCGGCGTCAGTTCTACATCGCGATGACGCCGTTCAAATAGCGGCACCGCCAACCATTGTTCCAGTTGCCGCACAGTATAGCTAACCGCCGAAGGTACCCGGTGCAGTTCCTGCGCCGCCGCGCTGAAGCTGCCGGTGCGGGCGACCGCGTCCACGACATCAAGCGAATATTCAGACCACATGATTTTTGCCTTCAATTTTTTTAACAGCACTTCGCAAATATTACCGTTTCACAAGCAGAGATCCAGCCGGATACACTTGCCGGCGCTAAAAACCTGCGACAATAAAATATTAATGAGAAATACCATGCGAAATTCCTTTGGTTTTATGTTCTATCTTGCCGGCCTGAGCATGCTGGGTTACCTGGCCACCGACATGTATCTGCCCGCCTTTGGCGCTATGCAGCAAGATCTGCAAATTTCCGCCGGCGCAATCAGCGCCAGCCTTAGCATTTTCCTGGCCGGATTTGCCTTTGCTCAACTGCTCTGGGGACCGCTCTCCGATAATTTGGGCCGTAAACCCGTGCTGCTGATTGGCCTGGCGCTGTTTGCTCTGGGCTGCCTCGGCATGCTGTGGGTGCAAAATGCCGTCCAATTGTGGTCGCTGCGCTTTATCCAGGCGATCGGTGTGTGTTCAGCCGCCGTCACCTGGCAGGCACTGGTCATTGACCGCTACCGTGAAGGCAAAGCCAACCGCGTATTCGCCACCATTATGCCGCTGGTAGCACTTTCGCCTGCGCTGGCACCGCTGGTCGGCGCCTGGCTGTTGAACCACATGGGATGGCGGGCAATTTTCGCCGTGCTGCTGGGTATCACCGTCATTTTGCTGCTGCCGACGCTGTTACTGAAGGAAAGCGCCAAAAGCGCGCCATCTACCCAGCCCAAAAACACCCTGAGTTTCTTCCAACTGCTGAAATCGCCGGTATTCAGCGGTAACGTCACCATTTTTGCCGCCTGCTCTGCCGGTTTTTTTGCCTGGCTCACCGGTTCGCCGTTTATTCTTGGCGATATGGGTTACAGCCCCAATGATATTGGCCTGAGCTATGTCCCGCAGACGCTGGCTTTCTTATTGGGCGGTTACGGTTGCCGTACGGCGTTAAACCGCATGAATGGCAACACCCTGCTGCCCTGGCTGCTGGTAGGTTATGGCATCAGCATGGTGGCGTTATATCTGGTGGCGACATTGACCGAGCCCACGCTCACCACCTTGCTGATTCCATTCTGCCTGATGGCGCTGGTCAACGGAGCCTGCTACCCGATCGTAGTGGCGAATGCGTTGATGCCGTTCCCGGAAGGCACAGGCAAAGCCGCAGCGCTGCAAAATACCCTGCAATTGGGCCTGTGCTTTGTCGCGAGCCTATTGGTTTCGGCCTTTATAGCCCAACCGCTGTTGGCGACGGTAACGGTGATGGTTTCAACGGTAGTATTGGCCGCGTTGGGGTATATGTTGCAACGGGGAAAAGTGATCGATAATTCGCAGGCAGTGCGACAGGAACATGCTAACTCTGCGTCATAATCACCTGCACGAATAATCACTTAAAGAATATTTTTGCCGAGTGCGATTTACGGTTGAGTAAGCGCCTCGGCAAGCCTATACTCAAAACGACCTTTTAAAATAACACTTTTATAGTCTTATTATCACAAGTAGCTGTTGTGTACGCGTATGGCGTCACACTTTTTTAAGGATTTGTTTATCCGCGCCTATTGCGCTGGAGCCTTCTTAAAATTTTCCTCTGTTCATAGTCGGATATCAGACGCCACGGTGACTTTCCACCGTAGGTATACATATGCGCCCGCAGAAATTGTCTAAGCTATTTTCTGGCGGGTCATAAGTCAGAAGAAGGTGATGGAGAAGCTATGAGTTCATCGTGTATAGAAGATGTGAGCATTCAGGACAACCCATGGTACCGTATCGCTCATGAAATGCTCAGTATGGCCGGTATAGAAATAAACGGCTCACGTCCTTTCGATATTCAGATTAAAAATCCTGATTTTTTTAAACGCGTGTTGCGGGAAGGTTCTCTCGGCTTGGGCGAAAGCTATATGGATGGCTGGTGGGAATGCGAACGGCTGGATATATTCTTTCAACACGTAGTCGGCGCAGGCCTGGAAAAGAAACTCCCCCACCATGTGAAAGATATCCTGCGAATTGCCGCCGCGCGATTAATCAATTTGCAATCGAAGAAACGTGCCTGGATTGTCGGCAAAGAGCATTACGATCTGGGAAACGATCTGTTTACGCTGATGCTCGATCCCTATATGCAATATTCCTGCGCCTATTGGAAAGAGGCAACCACGCTAGAAGAAGCGCAGGAAGCCAAGCTGCGAATGATTTGCGAGAAACTGCAGTTGCAACCGGGGATGAAATTACTGGATATCGGCTGCGGTTGGGGCGGCCTCTCCGCCTTTGCGGCGAAAAACTATGGCGTTTCCGTCGTGGGCGTAACCATTTCCGCCGAACAGCAAAAGTTGGCGCAGGAGCGCTGCGCCGGGCTGGACGTTGAAATTCTGCTGAAGGACTACCGCGATCTGCACCAGCAGTTTGATCGCATTGCCTCCGTCGGCATGTTTGAGCACGTTGGCCCCAAAAATTATCGCACCTACTTCAAGGTGGTGGAGCGTAATTTAAAACCGGATGGCCTTTTCCTGCTGCACACCATTGGCTCGAATCGGACAGATATGAATGTTGACCCGTGGATCAACAAATATATCTTCCCGAATGGCTGCCTGCCTTCAGTTACGCAGATAGCCAAAGCCAGCGAGGGGCGTTTCGTGATGGAAGATTGGCATAATATTGGTGCCGATTACGATCGTACCCTGATGGTCTGGTACGAGCGTTTCAGGCAGGCATGGCCGCAATTGGCTCAGCGTTATTCCGAGCGTTTCGAACGTATGTTCAGCTATTATCTGAACGCCTGTGCAGGGGCGTTTCGCGCGCGTGACATTCAATTGTGGCAGGTGGTATTCAGCCCTAAAGGCATTGAAGGCGGTATCCGCGTCCCGCGCTGATTAATGCCATGCCACAACGAAACGCCCCCGGTTTTTACCGGGGGCGTTTTATATTATGCGCTAACCAATGGCTGATCAGCCGCAATAAACCCGAATGATTTTATCCTCGCTGTCGCCCAGGAAGTTCAGACGACGCAGGTTAAAGTCCATAGTAACGGCCGAATTGTACGGAATCGCACGTACCTGAGATTCAATCTGAACGCCTTCCAGCGCTGACATCGGCTTGCCGACGTAACTCTGGTATTGCGCGGCACCGCAGGTATCACTTTCTGCATCAACGGCCTGATTGGCCGCGCCCTGCTCAGGTGAGCTGCTACAGGCACTCAGCGCCAGCAGCGCCGTTAACATCAAGGTTTTCCCATAAAACTTCACGCGGTTACTCCTCTGTGGTTATTGTCCGTCAGATCTTCTGCGCCAGCGCGCTCGCCGTCGCCATGGCCGCTTCGCGGCTCGCCAACACCCGCTCAACGGTATCTACCACCGCCTGCGTTTGTGGATCAATCTCAATATTCACCTTGTCGCCCAGGCGTTTTTTGCCCAGCGTGGTGCGTTCAAGCGTCTCCGGGATCAGGTGCACGCAGAAACGGTTATTCACCACCTCTCCGATCGTCAGGCTAATACCGTCAATGCCAATAAAACCTTTATGCAGAACGTATTTCATCAGTTCCGCATCCGGCATGCGCAGCCATATCTGACGATTATTCTCGGAGGTATAAATCTTGGCGACTTCCGCCGTGCAGATAATATGGCCGGACATCAGGTGGCCGCCAATTTCATCGTTGAACTTGGCCGCCCTTTCGATATTGACCACGTCCCCCAAAGCCAGATCGCCGAGATTGGTCAGGCGCAACGTTTCTTTGATCAGATCAAAACTGACGCGGTTGCCTTCCACCGCGGTGACGGTCAGGCAGCAACCGTTATGGGACACCGACGCGCCGAGCTCCAGCCCAGGCAGCAGTTCCGCAGGCATCTCTATGACGTGGGTACGGAAGTTGGATTTTTCATCAATGGCGACCAGCGGCGCGGTGCCTTGTACGATACCGGTGAACATGTGAGCCTCTTCTTTCTGAAAATGTTTAAAGCGCTTGGGGCAGTTTGCCCCAGTTGGCGAGGAAAACCAAACCCGCGGCGACAAAAAGTCTGTGCCTGCGCATTTAATAACTATTTCATCACAGCATTTGCTTAACCTTGCCGAGCGGGTACAATCTTTTTGATAAAATTCCGCTATTTTTAATTGTTGTCCTTTCGCGACGACCCTCCCCTCCATCATAAATAAATAGAAAAGGTGTATGCGTGCAGAAGTACTTCATTGAAGCGCGTAGTTTATTGGCCCTCGCAATTCCGGTAATCATCGCGCAAATATCGCAAACCGCAATGGGCGTGGTCGATACCATTATGGCCGGCGCTTATAGCGCCACGGATATGGCCGCCGTCGCCGTCGGCACCTCTATCTGGTTGCCGGCCATTCTGTTCGGCCACGGCCTGCTGCTAGCGCTAACTCCGGTGATCGCGCAGCTTAACGGCGCCGGCCGCCGCGACCGTATCGCTCATCAGGTACGCCAGGGGTTCTGGCTGGCTTGTGCGGTCTCTGTCCTGATCATTTTCGTGCTGTATAACAGCAAGTTCGTGATCGACATGATGCACAATATCGATCCGCAACTGGCGGATAAAGCCGTTGGCTACCTGCATGCCATCATGTGGGGCGCGCCGGGCTATCTGTTCTTCCAGGTGCTGCGTGGCCAGTGTGAAGGACTGTCGAAAACCAAACCCGGCATGGTGATTGGCTTTCTCGGCCTGCTGGTCAATATCCCGATTAACTATATCTTCATCTACGGCAAGTTCGGTATGCCTGAGCTGGGCGGCGTCGGTTGCGGCGTAGCAACCGGCAGCGTCTACTGGTTCATGTTCCTGGCAATGCGCTGGTATGTAAAACGTGCACCGTCGCAACGTGACATCCTGCCGCATGAAGGCAGCAACCGCAGCCCGGACTGGCCGGCGATGAAACGCCTCATCGGTATCGGTCTGCCGGTGGCGTTGGCGCTGTTTTTCGAGGTGACGCTGTTCGCCATCGTCGCCCTGCTGGTCTCGCCGCTGGGCATCGTTTCCGTGGCCGGGCATCAGATTGCACTGAACTTCAGCGCGTTGATGTTCGTGTTGCCACTGTCGCTCGGCGTCAGCGCCACCATTCGCGTCGGCTATCGGCTCGGTGAAGGTTCGGTCGAAGGCGCGCGGATTGCCGCCTATGCCGCTATCGGCGTCGGCATCCTGATGGCCTGCTGCACCGCGCTGTTTACCGCCACTTTCCGCGAACAAATCGCGCTGTTATATAACGACAGCCCGGCGGTAGTTGCGATGGCGTCGCACCTGATGTTGCTGGCGGCCATTTATCAGATTTCCGATTCGATTCAGGTGATCGGCAGCGGTATTCTGCGCGGTTATAAAGATACCCGGTCAATCTTCTTCATCACCTTTATCGCTTATTGGGTGCTGGGCCTGCCGAGCGGCTACCTGCTGGCGTTGACCGATGTCCTGGTGCCGGCGATGGGGCCAAGCGGCTTCTGGATTGGTTTTATCATCGGCCTGACCTTTGCGGCCATCATGATGGCCACGCGCATGCGCTGGCTGCAAAAACAGCCTGCTGCCCTGATCTTGCAGCGCTCCACCCGCTAAGTTTCGCCACCGGCCGGTTTATTCCGCCGCCGGTGGCTTCTTCGTCCGTGTTTGCAGAAAAAACAACCGCACTGCACATAAGCTCAGCAATCGTGTGAAATAGCGGATAAAATTACGTTTTTCTCCTTGCCAGCGCGCAGGTAGCTCGTTAATATTCGTCCCCGCTGTCAGCCATGACAGACAGGAAAAGATGCGTCCGTAGCTCAGTTGGTTAGAGCACCACCTTGACATGGTGGGGGTCGGTGG
>RCUS01000151.1_pt1 | contig 55434 bp, 44 predicted proteins | sample 2166221 | NCBI WGS metagenome assembly RCUS01 (sample SAMN09932758, study PRJNA488358) | compost metagenome | isolation source: compost soil in cyclohexanecarboxylic | place: Germany: Experimental Botanical Garden
TGGTGCTGGTCAACCTGGGCACGCCCGATGCGCCGACCTCGTCGGCCGTGCGGCGCTACCTGAAACAGTTTTTGTCCGATCCGCGCGTGGTGGAAATTCCCCGCCTCGTCTGGTGGTTCATTTTGAACCTGATCATCCTGCCATTCAGGTCGGGGCAGTCGGCCAAGAAATACGCGTCCATCTGGACGCGCGAGGGCTCGCCCCTGAAGGTGCACACGCAAAAGCAGGCCAAATTGCTGGCCGGCGCGCTGGCCGAACGGGGCCATGATGGCGTGACGGTGGCCATGGCCATGCGCTACGGTTCGCCGTCGCTGCCCGAGGTGCTGGCGCAATTGAAAAGCGAAGGCTGCGAGCGCATCGCCATCCTGCCGGCCTATCCGCAATATTCCGGCACGACGACGGGCTCCATCTACGACGCCGTATTTGCCCATTACGCCACGGTGCGCAATGTGCCGGAACTGCGTTTCATCAAGCAATACCACGAGCACGACACATATATCGATGCCCTGCGCGACTCCGTGCTGAACCATTGGGATGCGCATGGCCGGCCGGACAAGCTGGTGATGAGTTTTCACGGCGTGCCCAAGCGCACCTTGCTGCTGGGCGACCCGTATCACTGCCAGTGCCTGAAAACGGCGCGCCTGCTGGCAGAAAAATTAAAACTGTCCAAAGATCAATATGTGGTGACCTTCCAGTCGCGCTTTGGCAAGGCCGAGTGGCTGCAGCCATACACGGCGCCTACTTTGGTGGCGCTGGCACAGCAGGGCGTCAAGCGGGTCGACCTGGTGTGCCCGGGCTTTACCAGCGATTGCCTGGAAACCCTGGAAGAGATCGCCATGGAAGCCAAGCATGATTTCGAAACGGCCGGTGGCCAGCATTTCCATTACATCGCTTGCCTGAATGAAACACCAAAGTGGATCGCGGGCCTGGCGGAAATTGCCGAACAGCATATGATAGGCTGGCCAACAATGAAGACGGCGGCGCAGCGCGAGGCGGACAAGCAGGCGGGCGATCAAGCCCGAACAGCTGCCCTGGCCTTGGGCGCGGCGAATTAGACGCTGTTCTTTTTGCCATGGAAAGCCGCGCTTGCGCGGCTTTGTCATTTCTGGCGCTGCCACGTGGTTTTCCAAATAGCAACACCATCAGTGGCAATGGCGTCTGCGGGGCTGTTAGAATGCCGGCTTCGCTGGGGATGCCGGCTGTATCAGTAAGTCATCGGTCATAGGAAGCGCACGGCACGCTGCCCGAAATGGGAAGTGATTTGTAATAAGCTGTAACATTGGCTGACGTAAACCTTGGCACGCGCACCGATACCCCTTGAAACAGTAGGATATAGCCCCATCTGCCGGTTAGTGTTGTAAAGATGTATAGACTAACTTATTTAAGCCATTGATTGTAGGAGCTTTCTAGATGCAAGATCAGGAAAATCAAGCTGTACCTAATCCGCAAGCGGACGCCGCGGCGGCTGCTCCATCGACTCCCGCAGAGCCTACTTTGGAAGAACAGTTGGCGAGTACCGAAGCGCGCCTGGCAGAAATGCACGATGCCTTCATGCGCGCCAAGGCCGATGGAGAAAACATCCGCCGCCGTGCGCAGGAAGATGTAGCTAAAGCGCATAAATTCGCAGTGGAAAGCTTTGCCGAAGCCATGGTGCCGGTCAAAGACAGCCTGGAAACGGCGTTGACGGTGGAAGCACCGACTATCGAGTCGCTGAAAGAAGGCGTCGAGATGACCCTGAAGCAGCTGAACGCCGCCTTCGAGCGCAACCGCCTGGTGGAAGTGCTGCCAGTGCAGGGCGAGAAGCTCGATCCGATGAAACACCAGGCCGTCGCCGTGGTGCCAGCGGAGCAGGAAGCCAACACCATCGTATCAGTCTTGCAAAAGGGCTATATGATTGCGGACCGCCTGTTGCGTCCAGCCATTGTGACTACCGCGCAAGCAAAATAATCAGAGGGCGGCATCAAGCAAGCCTTGAAACCATGCCGCTTTGCCACATATAAGAACCATCTGAAATCTAGCAAATAAAAGGAAAAAAATCATGGGTAGAATTATCGGTATCGATCTGGGAACCACGAATTCCTGCGTTTCCATCATGGAAAACGGTCAACCAAAGGTAATCGAAAACGCTGAAGGCGCACGCACGACGCCATCGATTATTGCTTATCAAGAAGATGGCGAAATTCTCGTCGGCGCACCGGCGAAACGCCAGGCAGTGACCAATCCGAAAAACACGCTGTACGCAGTGAAGCGTTTGATCGGTCGCAAGTTCGACGAAAAAGAAGTGCAAAAAGACATCGCGCTGATGCCGTACCAAATCATGAAAGCCGACAACGGCGATGCATGGATCGGCGTACGCGACAAAAAACTGGCGCCGCCACAAATTTCGGCTGAAGTGCTGCGCAAGATGAAGAAAACGGCAGAAGACTACCTCGGTGAAGAAGTCACCGAAGCCGTCATCACCGTGCCTGCGTACTTCAACGACTCGCAGCGTCAAGCGACCAAGGATGCCGGCCGTATCGCTGGCCTGGACGTCAAGCGCATCATCAACGAGCCAACCGCGGCAGCGCTGGCGTTCGGCCTGGACAAGGCTGAAAAAGGCGACCGTAAAATCGCCGTGTATGACTTGGGTGGCGGTACGTTCGACGTGTCGATCATCGAAATCGCCGATGTAGATGGCGAAAAACAATTTGAAGTGCTGTCGACCAACGGCGACACCTTCCTGGGCGGCGAAGACTTCGACCAGCGCGTCATCGATTACATCATCGACGAGTTCAAGAAGATCAACGGCATCGATCTGAAAAAAGATCCGATCGCTCTGCAGCGCATCAAGGCTTCGGCCGAGCGCGCGAAGATCGAGCTGTCGTCGTCGCAACAGACCGAGATCAACGAGCCGTACATCGCCATGGCCAATGGCGCACCGGTCCACTTGAACCTGAAGATGACCCGCGCCAAGCTGGAATCGCTGGTGGAAGAGCTGATCACGGCAACGATGGAACCATGCCGCACCGCTATCAAGGATGCTGGCGTGAAAGTGTCGGACATCGATGACATCATCCTGGTCGGCGGTATGACGCGTATGCCGAAGGTGCAGGAAAAAGTGAAGGAATTCTTCGGCAAGGATCCACGCAAAGACGTGAATCCGGACGAAGCCGTCGCCGTGGGCGCAGCAATTCAAGGTTCGGTCCTGTCGGGCGAACGCAAGGACTTGCTGTTGCTGGACGTCACCCCTCTGTCCCTGGGTATTGAAACCCTGGGCGGCGTGATGACGAAGATGATTCACAAAAACACGACGATTCCGACCAAGTTCAGCCAGGTGTTCTCGACGGCCGACGACAATCAGCCTGCGGTGACCATCAAGGTCTTCCAGGGTGAGCGCGAAATCGCCGCCGGCAACAAGGGTCTGGGCGAATTCAATCTGGAAGGCATCCCGCCAGCAGCACGCGGTACGCCGCAGATCGAAGTGACCTTCGACATCGACGCCAACGGCATCTTGCATGTCGGCGCGAAAGACAAGGCCACCGGCAAGGAAAACAAGATCACGATCAAGGCCAATTCCGGCTTGACCGAGGCTGAAATCCAGAAGATGGTCAAGGATGCCGAGCTGAACGCGGAAGAAGACAAAAAGGTCAAAGAATTGGCCGAGTCGCGCAACCAGGCCGATGCTCTGGTACACTCGACCCGGAAATCCTTGACCGAATACGGCGACAAGCTGGAAGCGGGCGAGAAAGAGAAGATCGAAGCGGCAATCACCGACCTGGAAGCAAGCATCAAGGCCGGCGACAAGGCTGAGATCGACGCCAAGGTGGAAGCACTGTCGACCGCATCGCAGAAACTGGGCGAAAAAATGTACGCCGACATGCAAGCGCAGCAAGCTGCCGGCGGCGCGGAAGGTGCACAGCAAGCTGCTGGCGCATCGGACGCAGGCGCCAAGCAAGACGACGTTGTCGACGCTGACTTCAAAGAAGTCAAAGACAGCAAGTAATTGTCTTGCGCTCCCGTCACTGGGGGCAGCCGGGCTGAACGCTACATCGCGGAATTAGCCGCGAAGACCGGCCGAGCCGAGTCGTTGCCCAGTGCAGCACTCGACTCGGCTTTTTCGTGTAATTTTTACATCAGTAGATAGACTGCAAGGTGCCGACAACATGGCAAAGCGTGATTTTTACGAGACACTCGGTGTCGCAAAAAATGCTTCGGAAGAAGAGATTAAAAAGTCTTACCGTAAACTGGCGATGAAATACCATCCGGACCGCAATCCGGATAGCAAGGAATCGGAAGAAAAGTTTAAGGAAGTCAAAGAAGCCTACGAGATGCTGACCAATCCGGAAAAGCGCGAAGCGTATGACCGTTATGGTCACGCCGGCGTGGACCCGAACATGGGCGGCGGTGGCGGCTTCGGCGGCGGTGCTGGCGGCTTTGCCGACAGCTTCGGCGATATCTTCGGCGACATCTTTGGCGGTGGCGGTGGACGTAGCCGCAATGCCGGTCCACAGGTGTACCGTGGCGCCGACTTGCGCTACAACCTGGAAATTACACTGGAGCAAGCTGCGCACGGCTTCGACACGACCATCCGCGTGCCGAGCTGGGACAAGTGCGATACCTGCCACGGCAGCGGCGCCAAGCCAGGCACGTCGCCGACCACCTGCGGTACGTGCGGTGGCCACGGCCAGGTGCGCATGCAGCAAGGTTTCTTCAGCATCCAGCAAACCTGCCCGAAATGCCATGGCAGCGGCAAGGTCATCACCGACCCGTGCACGCCATGCGGCGGTGCGGGCCGTATCAAGCGCAACAAGACGCTGGAAGTCAAGATTCCAGTCGGTATCGACAACGGCATGCGTATCCGTTCGTCCGGCAACGGCGAACCGGGCACGAATGGCGGTCCGTCGGGCGACCTGTATGTGGAAATCCACATCAAGCCGCACGCCGTGTTCCAGCGCGAAGGTGACGACCTGCATTGCGAAATGCCGATCTCGTTCACCAAGGCGGCATTGGGCGGCGAAATCGAAGTGCCGACCCTGAACGGCAAAGTGTCGTTCACGATCCCGGAAGGCACCCAGTCGGGTAAAACCTTCCGCCTGAAAGGCAAGGGCATCAAGGGCGTGCGCTCCGGTTACGCAGGCGACCTGTTCTGTCACGTGGCGATCGAAACACCGGTCAAGCTGACGGAGAAGCAGAAAGACCTGCTGCGCGAATTCGAGAAATCGACGACCGAAGGCGGTGCCAAGCACAGCCCGCAAAGCAAGACCTGGAAAGACAAGGTCAAGGACTTCTTTGAGTAAGCACACGTAACACCAGCGCCGGGATGCTCACACATCCCGGCGTTTTTTCACCACGGCTGAGCAATGTGCGCGTATCGCCGGCCTATGGCCGCGATCTGCCGCCTTCAGTCGTATGCACACAATGGGAGCGATATGACCGAACAGAAAAATGGCCTGGCCCTGGCGGAACTGCTGCAGCGTAACCGCCGCTGGGCCGACTCGATGGTGGCGAAGGACCCGAACTTCTTCAAGAACCTGGAAGCGCAAACGTCGCCCGAATACCTGTGGATCGGCTGTTCCGACAGCCGCGTGCCAGCGAACGAACTGCTGGGCATGGCGCCTGGCGACGTGTTTGTGCACCGTAATATTGCCAATGTGGTCGTGCATTCCGACCTCAATTGCCTGTCCGTCCTGCAATTTGCCGTGGACGTGCTGAAAGTCAAACATGTCATCATCGTCGGCCATTACGGCTGCAAGGGCGTGCATGCGGCCATGACGGGCACGCGCATCGGCCTGGTCGACAACTGGCTGCGCCACGTCCAGGACGTGGGCCAGAAGCATGAGCGCTACCTGGGCGACGTGCTGACCAGCCGCCAGCGCGGCGACCGCCTGTGCGAACTGAACGTAGTGGAACAAGTGTTGAACGTGTGCCAGACCACCATCGTGCAAGATGCGTGGGAACGGGGCCAGGAACTCAGCGTCCATGGCTGGGTCTACGGCCTGAAGGATGGCTTGCTGAATGACCTGGAAGTGACCGTCACGGCCGGCCACGAGCTGGCGCCGCGCATGGCGACCCGGCTGGCCCGCTACGAAGCCATCGCGTAAGCAACGCTGGCGCCGTGCCTATGGCGTGGCGCTTTCCAGGCGGCCCAGGTAATCGGCCGCCTCCCGCACGCCCTCCTGCGCCGCCTGGCGCAGCCAGGTTTTTGCCTGCGGGATATCCCGTGGCGTGCCCCGGCCTTCGGCTAGCGCCACGCCATAGTGGTAGCGTGCCAGCCGCGCATACGCGGCATCATCATGCGCATGTGCGCCGCGCCGCATCAGCGCCGTCGCCTGCGCCTCATCCTTCGGCACGCCGATGCCCGTTTCATACAGCTGGGCCAGCCAAATCATCGAATACACATCGTTCCAGCGCCGGATGCAATCTTCAAAAATGGCAACCGCTGCCGCATGGTCGCCCGTCTTGTCGGCCGCATAACCGTACAAACATTTGATGCGCTTGTCGCTGTGCACATAGGCTTTGTAGCTGAGATCGCTTTCGCCCTGGCTATCCTGGGCCTGGACGGAGGCGGTAAACAGCAAGGCGAGCAGCAGGGCGTAGCGGGGCATGGCTATCCTGAGGAAAGAGTGAAATTAGTAGATAAGCAAGTCGCGTGCTAGCTCTTTTCCCGGGCAAAGCCGGCGCCGCTGTGCCATTGCGTGACAGCCGCTGTTGCAGCACGGCGCAACGCGCCGCGCATATCCATATAGTAAATGCTTCGTTTGCAAGGCGGACAAGCGGGCATACAGTGGACTTCCCTCATTCACTGATGAAGCCACCATGTCGGCCGTCCTGAAACCCCAGCTTTCCACCAGTCCGTTCCAGATCGAAACCTTTGATGCGCCGCTGGGCGCGCAGGTGCTGGGGCTGGACCTGGCGCAGCCGCTGTCGCCCGGCGATTTCCAGCGCCTGCACCATGCCCACCTCGACCATCACGTGCTGGTGTTCCGCGACCAGCGCATCACGCCGCGGCAGCAGGTCGATTTCAGCCGCCGCTTCGGCCCCCTGCAAATCCACGTGCTGCGCCAGTTCCAGCTGCCCACGCAGCCGGAAGTGCTGGTCATCTCGAACATCGTCGAGGATGGCCAGCCCATCGGCCTCGGCGACGCCGGCCATTTCTGGCATTCGGATCTGTCGTACAAGGAAGTGCCCAGCCTCGGCTCCATGCTGCATGCGCAAGAGTTGCCGGACGAGGGTGGCGACACCGTGTTTGCGAACATGCACCTGGCGTGGGAAAGCCTGCCTGCCGCGCTGCGCCATGCCGTGCGGGGCGCGCGTGCCGAACACAGCTACCTGAGCCAGTACGAGGAATTGCGCCGCCGCAACCCGTGGCGGCCCGCCCTGACGCAGGCGCAGATCGATGAAGTCACACCCGTCACCCACCCGGTGGTGCGCGTGCATCCGGAAACGGGGCGCCGCGCCCTGTTCGTCAGCGAACATTTTACGACGCGCATCGTCGGCCTGCCCGACGATGAAAGCCGCGCCCTGCTCGACGAACTGTTTGCCCATAGCGTGCGCCCGGAGCACCTGTATGTGCACCGCTGGCAGCCGCAAGACCTGGTGTTCTGGGACAACCGTTCCCTGATGCATCTGGCGACGGGGTGCCCGCCCGAGCAGCGCCGCAAACTCTACCGCACCACCATCGAAGGCGATGCGCCGTACTGATTTTTGACCGTAAGTCCTACCCAAGGAGTATCCATGTTGCCGATCCTGTCGCTTGCCCGCCCGCGCCGTTTTCTTTCCGCCATCGCCATGCTGTGTGCCGCAGGCATGGTGCCAGGGATGGCCCAGGCCGAAGGACAGATCCGCATCGCGGGCCAGCATGGCATCACTTTTCTGTTGCTCAATATTGCGCAGGAACAGAAGCTGATCGAGAAGCATGGCAAGCAGCAGGGCGTGGACGTGAAGGTCGAGTGGATCACCCTGTCCGGCGGGCCCGCCATCAACGATGCGCTGCTGTCGGGCAATATCGACATCGCCGGCGCAGGCCTGGGGCCGCTGCTGACCATCTGGGACCGCACAAAAGGTCGGCAGAACGTGCGCGGCGTGGCGTCGCTGGGCAACTTTCCCTACTATTTGATCAGCAACAATCCCAAGGTGAAAACCCTGGCGGACTTCACGGACAAGGACCGCATCGCCTTGCCGGCCGTTTCCGTTTCCGTCCAGGCGCGGATATTGCAAATGGCCGTGGCGAAACAGTGGGGCGACAAGGAATACGCGCGCCTGGATAAGATCACGCAGACCTTGCCGCACCCGGATGCGGCGGCCGCCATCATCGCCGGCGGCACGGAGCTCAGCGGCCACTTCGGCAACTCGCCATTCCAGGAACAGGAACTGGCGCAAAACCCGAACGCGCACATCGTGCTCGATTCTTACACGGTGCAGGGCGGTCCCAGCTCGTCGACCCTGCTGTATGCGACGGAAAAATACCGCAAGGACAATCCGAAAACCTACCGCGCCTTCATCGCCGCGCTGGCGGAAGCGGCGCAATATGCAAGCGGCAATCCGCAGGGTGCGGCCGACATTTATATCAAGGTCAACAAGAGCAAGGTGGATCGCAATCTGCTGCTGAAAATTTTTGCCAACCCGCAAGTGCAATTCAAGATCGCGCCGCAAAACACCTATGGCCTGGCGCAATTCCTGCACCGCGTGAGCGCCATCCGCAACCTGCCGGACAGCTGGCGCGACTATTTCTTTGACGACCCTGCCATCACGCAAGGAGGCTGACATGAACGCACCTGCTTTTCACCTGGTACGTCCTGCCGTTGCGCTACAGCCATTGCTCAGCGTCAAGCATGTCAGCCTGGAATACCGCACCGAGCAGCGCACCGTGCGCGCCACGCATGACGTCAGCTTCGACGTGTTCCGCGGCGACCGCTTCGTGCTGCTGGGGCCGTCCGGCTGCGGCAAGTCCTCACTGTTGAAAGCCGTGGCCGGCTTCATCGCGCCGCGCGCGGGCAGCATTGCCATGCAGGGTGTCCCCATTAGCAAGCCAGGGCCTGACAGGGTCGTCGTCTTCCAGGAATTCGACCAGTTGCCGCCGTGGAAAACCGTGCTGGAAAACGTCATGTTCCCCTTGCTGGCCAGCAAGCGGCTGGACAAGCCGGCGGCCCGCGAGCGCGCGCAGCACTGGATCGCCAAGGTGGGCCTGGCCGGCTTCGAGGATGCCCATCCGCATACCTTGTCGGGCGGCATGAAGCAGAGAGTGGCCATCGCCCGCGCCCTGGCCATGCAGCCGGGAGTGCTGCTGATGGACGAGCCGTTCGCCGCCCTCGATGCGCTGACACGGCGCAAGATGCAGGAAGAGCTGAGCCGCCTGTGGGACGAGCTGCGTTTTACCTTGGTGTTCGTCACCCATTCGATCGAGGAAGCCCTGGTGGTGGGCAACCGCATCCTGCTGCTGTCGCCCCATCCGGGCCGGGTGCGCGCCGAACTGAACAGCCATCAATTCGGCTTGCACAGCGCCGGCAGCGCGGAATTCCAGGCCGCCAGCAGCCGCATCCATGGCCTGCTGTTCGACGAGGAAACCGTTGGCGCCACGCAAGCGGACAGGCCGCAGCGGGAGGCCGTATGAGCGTGCTGCTGGAACCGCCGATCCGCCAGGAATTCGTCTACGCGGCGCCGCCGCCGGCCGGCGTTGCCGTCGAGCGGCCATTGTCGCGCTGGCAGCGTGTAAGCCAGCATGCGCTGTGGCGCAAGGTGGTGATTTTGCTTGGCCTGGCCCTGCTGTGGGAAGCTGCGGCGCGCTGGACGCACAATGATCTGTTGCTGCCCGGCTTTCTGCAGACGGCGCAGGCGTTTATCGAGGGCATCGCCAGCGGTGAATTGCTCACGCGCACGGCGGCGTCCCTGGTGGTGTTGCTGCAGGGCTATGCGGTGGGCGTGCTGGCCGCCTTCGTGCTGACCTTGCTGGCCGTCTCCAGCCGGCTCGGGCGCGACTTGCTGGAAACCCTGACGGCCATGTTGAATCCCTTGCCCGCCATTGCCCTGCTGCCGCTGGCCTTGCTGTGGCTTGGCCTGGGACGCGCCAGCCTGATCTTCGTCATCGTGCATTCCGTGATGTGGCCGCTGGCCCTGAACACCTACGCGGGCTTCCAGAGCGTGCCGGAAACCCTGCGCATGGCGGGCCGCAATTACGGGCTGAACGGTTTGCGCCTGGTGCTGCATATTCTCGTGCCCGGTGCCTTGCCTTCCATCGTCTCGGGCTTGAAGATCGGCTGGGCGTTTGCCTGGCGCACCCTGATCGCCGCCGAGCTGGTGTTCGGTACCACTTCGGGGCAGGGCGGCCTGGGCTGGTACATCTTCCAGAACCGCAACGAGCTGTACACGGACAAGGTTTTCGCGGGCCTGGCTGCCGTTATCGTGATTGGTCTGCTGGTGGAAAACATCGGCTTTCGCAGCCTGGAGCGGGTAACGCTCAAGCGCTGGGGCATGCAGCGCTAGTTCTCGCGATAACTACTTCAGCATGCTGCGCGCCGCCGCGATGATTTGCCGCGACAGCTGCTCCAGGCGCGGCGACTGCACCTTCCACGTGTGCCAGTACAGGGCCACGTCGGCCGGCGTCTTGGGCGTGAGCATTTCCACCAGCTCGCCATCCGTGTTCGCTTTCAATAACAGCTCGGGCACCATGCCGTAGCCGAGGCCATAGCGGATGGCGTTGAAGTGCGAAGTGGCGCCTGGCACGTAATGGCAGGGGTAGGCGCCTTCGGGCAAGCCCAGCGCCTCTTGCAGGAACGATGACTGCAAGGTGTCCTTGCGCGTGTAGGCGACGACGGGCGCCGTGCGCGCCGCCTTGCGCGTCAGGCCGTGCGCGAACCATTGCTGGCGAAACGCGGGCGTGGCCACCAGCCAGTAGCGCATCACGCCCAGCGGCTCGGCCGTGCAGCCGCGCATGGGTTTTGGCTCGGTGCTGATGCAGCCGATCGCCATGCCCGTTTCCAGCAAGGTATACGTGTGGTCCTGGTCTTCCACGGTCAGGTCCAGCAGCACGCGCTCGCGTATCAGCACTTCCGACAGGGCAGGGAAGAACCAGGTGCCCATCGAATCGGCGTTCAGCGCCAGCACCAGGGTCAGCGGGGCATCCTGCTGCACCGCCAGTTCCGCTTCCAGGTCCGCTTCCAGCAGCTTGGCCCGCTTCAGGTACTGCATCAGGCGCTGGCCCATGCGCGTGGCGCGCGCGGGGCGGCTGCGCACGATCAGTGCGTTGCCCAGCTGGCTTTCCAGCGCGCGCACGCGCTGGGAAATGGCGGGCGAGGTCAGGTGCAGCTGCAGCGCCGCCTGCTCGAAGCTGCCCGTTTCGACGACGGCGCGGAAGGCTTCCGTGTGCTTGGGATTCAGGTTCATGGTGCGCGCCTAACATAAGAAAAATTTATCAATACTAAATAATACTTACTTTTCATAAGGATAGGTGTGTTGCAGTGCACAATGCCTCTTTGATGGAGTGCCGCGCGCCCGCGCGCCGCCTCCTGGCAGCAAAGGAATGACCATATGGAAACGCAAGATACGGCGCAAGACAGCAGCACTACCACCACGCGCAAGCCCCAATCCAGGCTGGCGCGCAATCTGAAATTCGGCCTGGGACTGACCCTGGGCCTGGGCCTGTCCGTCGCCATGGCGGGCGGCTACTGGCTGCGCCAGGCGTGGCAGGACTTGCCGGCCGTCGAGCACCTGGCGCAGTACAAGCCCGCGCTGCCGCTGCGCATTCTCTCCAGCGAAGGCGAGCTGCTGGCCGAATACGGCGAAGAGCGCCGCGAATTCCTGCCCCTGAAAGACATCCCGCTGCGCATGCGCCAGGCCTTGCTGGCCATCGAGGATGCACGCTTCTACGAACACGGCGCCGTGGATTTCTATGGCTTGACGCGGGCCACCCTGGCCAACATCGTCACGGGCCACCATGCGCAGGGCGCCAGTACCATCACCATGCAGGTGGCGCGCGACTTCTTCCTGTCGCGCGACAAGACCGTGCAGCGCAAGCTGACGGAGATGCTGCTGGCCTACAAGCTGGAACAGCACTACGGCAAGGACAAGCTGCTGGAGCTGTACATGAACCAGATTTACCTGGGCGAGCGTTCCTACGGTTTTTCCGCCGCCTCGAACATTTATTTTGACAAGCCGCTGGCGGAAGTGAGCATCGCCGAAGCGGCCATGCTGGCCGGCTTGCCGAAAGCGCCGTCGGCCTACAACCCCGTCGCCAATCCGCAGCGCGCCGCCGTGCGCCAGCACTACATCCTGCAGCGCATGCGCGAACTGGGCTACATCACGCCGGCCGAATACACGGCCGCCGTGGCGGAAAAGCTGGCCCTGAACAAGGACCGCAACAGCTCCGTGCACGCGGCCGCCTATGCGGTCGAGGAAGCGCGCCAGCTGATTCTGCAAAGCTATCCTGAAGGCGCCTACAGCATGGGCCTGGACGTGACGACCACCATCCGCATGGCGCCGCAGCGCGCGGCCGACAAGTCGCTGCGCGACGGACTCTTGAATGCGCAGGCGCGGCGTGGCTACCGGGGGCCGGAAGCGCGCCTGGCCGCTTCCGAAGACAGCGTCAGGCGCCAGCTGGCCGGCTACCCGGACAGCGGCGAACTGCGTGCCGCGCTGGTGCGCAAGGTCGACACTGCCGGCAAGCGCCAGGTGACGGCGCAGCTGCGCAACGGCGACGAGATCGTGCTGACGGCCTCGGAAGCGCGCCTGGGCGGCAAGCTGGCGTGGGATGGCAAGCGCGCCATCGTGGAGGGCAGCGTGATCCGCGTGGTGCATGACGCGGCCAAGAAGCGCTGGCTGGTGAGCCAGCTGCCCGAGATGGAAGGCGCGCTGATTTCCGTCGATGCGCATAGCGGCGAAATTGTCGCCATGGCGGGCGGCTTTGATTTTTACCGCAACCACTACAACCACGCCATGCAGGCCTACCGCCAGCCCGGTTCCAGCTTCAAGCCTTTCGTGTATTCGGCGGCGCTGGAAAAAGGCTACTTCCCCGGCACGGCCGTGGACGATACGCAGCGCTTGCTGCTGCCGCAGGAAACGGGCGCGCGGTCCTGGCGTCCGCGCAATTACGGCAACAACTACGAAGGCTTCATCAGCGTGCGGCGCGGCCTGGTGCGCTCGAAAAACCTGGTGGCCGTCAGCCTGATGCAGGCGGCCGGCCCTGGCTACGTGCAGCACCACGCCACGCGCTTCGGTTTCGAGAGCGCGCGCAATCCCGTGTCCCTGCCGCTGGCCTTGGGCGCGGGTGCCGTCACGCCGCTGCAGCTGGCGCAATCGTATTCCGTGTTCGCCAACGGCGGCATGCAGATGCCGCCCAAGCTGATCAAGGAAGTGCGCAGCCGCAGCGGAGAAGTGCTGTTCAGCGATGCGGCGCCACGCGCCAAGGGCGCGCCGGCACAGGGCACGCAGGTGATCTCCGCGCGCAACGCCTATGTCATGGACAGCATGCTGCGCGACGTCGTCAAGAGCGGCACGGGACGCGGCGCGCTGGCGCTGGGACGGGGCGACGCGGCCGGCAAGACGGGTACCTCGAACAACGCCTATGACGCCTGGTTCGCCGGCTATTCCTCTGGCCTGGTGTCCGTCGTCTGGCTTGGCTACGACCAGCCGAAAAGCCTGGGCAACGCCACCGGGGGAACGTTGGCGCTGCCCGTCTGGCGCGACTACATGCAGGTGGCCGTGCAGGGCCGCCGCGAACAGGTGCTGGCCGAGCCGCAAGGCCTGGCCCTGCTCGACGGCGACTACGTGTATGCCGAATACCTGGCCGGCGACTGCCTGCAGGACAGCCATGCCTTCATCCACAGCAGCGTCAGCTGCGGTAGTGGCGGCCCTGGCAGCCTGGGCGCCGACACGCGCCTGGCCAACGGCGAAGAACGCGGCAGCAGCGGCGCAGGCCACGAGGCGCGGGCACTGAGCGAAGCGCGCGAACGCGAACAAATTCTCAAATCATTTTCGGAAGAGTAAGACCATGCTGTTATATACGATTTACCTGGTGGCGATCGTCGCCGAAGCGATGTCCGGCGCCATCATGGGCATGCGGCGCGGCATGGACTTATTTGGCATCTGCATGATCGGCACCGTCACGGCCCTCGGCGGCGGCACCGTGCGCGACGTGCTGCTGGGGCACTACCCGCTGGGCTGGATCGCGCATCCGGAATACCTGCTGTTTACCATCGGCGCGGCCGTCGTCACGGCCTTTGTCGCGCGCTATCTGCACCATCTGCGCGCCGTCTTCCTGCTGGTCGATGGACTGGGGCTGGTGGCGTTCTGCGTGATCGGCTGCGACATCGCCATGTCGGCCAAGATGCATCCGGCCATCGTCGTGCTGGCGGGGATGATCACGGGCGTTTTCGGCGGCCTGCTGCGCGATATCCTGTGCAACCAGATTCCGCTGGTCCTGCAGCGCGAAGTGTATGCCACCGTGGCGCTGTTTACGGGCAGCCTGTACGTGGGTCTGCTGTACTTCAAGGTCGACAGCTCGGTGGCGCAGCTGGCGTCGATCGGCGCCGGCTTCCTGTTCCGTTTCCTGGCTTTGCACTTCGAGTGGCGCCTGCCGAATTTCAATGGCGACCGCATACGCGGCTTTGAGTAAGCTGAACGCCGCGTAAATTTTTTTTGCGCGTTTAACCCCTTCTTCTGCGCTGCCGCGTTTCATGGTTGACACCCCAGCCAACCGGAGAAGAAGCGATGTCCAGCGCCCGCAAGATCACCTTGATACTGTCCCTGCTGCTGTCGGCAGGCTGCCACGCCGCCGGGACGGCGCCAGGGAAAACCCTGACAGCCTTCGCCAGCGAGCAAGCCTTGAGCAGCTACCTGCAGCAGCTGCAGGCGCGCCAGGCGGCCCTGCTCAGGGAGCAGCGGAAACTGCAGCGCGCCACCTCGCAGCATGCGGCGCAGTACGCGGCGACGGCGCCCATATCGCCATCCGCTCCGCCGGCTCCGCCTCCCGCGCCGATGGCGGCCAAGGCCGCGCCGGCGCCATCGGCAGAAGCTGCGGAATCCGTCACCAATGTGCAGACGGCGGGCGTGGACGAAGGCGGCATCGTCAAGCTGCATGGCAAGCACCTGGTGATGCTACGGCGCGGCAAGCTGTTCACCGTGCAGGTGGGCGGCAATGCCCTGCAGCCGGTGTCCTCGCTCGATGCGTACGCGCCGGGCAGCGACCCGTCCGGCAGCTGGTATGACGAAATGCTGATCGATGGCGACACCTTGGTGGTGATCGGCTACAGCTACAGCCGCGGCGGCACGGAAATCGGCCTGTTCGACATCAGCGCGGACGGCAAGCTGGCCTACCGTGCCACCTACCATTTGCGCTCGAACGATTACTACTCCTCGCGCAATTACGCCAGCCGCCTGATCGGCAGCAAGCTGGTGTTCTACTCGCCCCTGTCGCTGGACTTGCGCAGCAAGGACCCGTTCGGCGGCTTTCCCGCCCTGCGCCGCTGGCGCCCTGACGCCGTGCCGTCCGACTTCAAGCGCATCGCCCCGGCCACGCGCATCTACCGCACCGATGAAGAAGCCGAAGCTGGCGCCGGCCTGACCCTGCACACGGTCACGGTGTGCGACCTGGCGCAGCGCGACATGCGCTGTGAAGCGACGGCCGTGATGGGACCGCGCGGGCGCGTCTTCCATGTGTCGGGCCAGTCCGTCTACGTGTGGACCACGCGCCGGGGCAGCGACTCGGGCGTGTTCCGCATCCCGCTCGATGGCAGTGCGCCCAGCGCCCTGAAAGTGGCGGGCGCGCCCGTCGACCAGTTCTCGTTCCTGGAAAGCAGCGACGGCCACCTGAACGTCCTGCTGCGCGCCGAAGGCCAGGGCGATGCCATGTGGGATGGCGCGCGGGGACGCGGCGACATGGCACTGCTGCGCGTGCCGCTGGAATCGTTCTCCGATGGCCGCGACAGCGCGCCTGCCAGCAGCTACCGGGCACTGCCCGGTGGCGGCGGCTACGGCCTGCAGAACCGGTTCGTGGGAGCATATCTGTTGTACGGGAACCCTGGTCATGCCGGACGCCGCAAGGCCGACCAGGCCTGGCCGCGCCAGCCGCTGTATGCCGTGCGCTGGGCCGATGCGGACAGCGTGCAGTCCCTGGCCCTGCCGCATGGCGTGGAACGCATCGAGGCACTGGGCAATGACGCCGTGGTGATCGGCACGCAGGGCAAGGACCTGCATTTCAGCAGCATCCGCCTGGGGGCGCAGGCGGCGATCGCCACGCGCTACATCCGCGCCGACGCGGCGCAGGGCGAGTCGCGCAGCCACGGTTTCTTCTACAAGCCGCAAACGGCCAGCGAGGGCATGATCGGCCTGCCCATCTTGGGCGCGGACGAGCGTCCCGGCTTGAGCCGGCCGGCCGCCTCCGTCCTGTATCTGCGCAACAGCGGCTTGACCTTGACGGCGCTGGGCGCGCTGGCCGCGCGGCCCGGGCCAGCGCCGGACGATGGCTGCCGCGCTTCCTGCGTGGACTGGTACGGCAATGCGCGCCCGCTGTTCCTGCAGGGCCGGGTCTTCGCCTTGCTCGGCTATGAAGTGGTGGAAGGGGTGCTGAAGGATGGGCAGATCCGCGAAGTGCGCCGCGTCAGCTATGCGCCCACTGCACGCTGACGGCGCGGTCCGCGCTACGCGGCATTTGTCGCTGCCGCGTAGTTCGGCTACACTGGATCGCATGCCCGACACTTTACTCACCGCGACGGATGAAGACCTGATGCTGCGCTACAGCGCCGGCGACCTGCCGTCGTTTCGCGAATTGTACCGGCGCCACAGCCAGGGCCTGTATCGCTTCGTGGCCTGGCGCGCACCGCGCCGCGCCTGGGTGGACGAGATCGTGCAGGATGCGTGGGCCAGCCTGCATGCGGCGCGCGCCGGCTACCAGCCGCAAGCGGCGTTTCGCACCTATCTGTACCAGATCGCGCGCAACCGCCTGATCGACCTGCTGCGCCAGCGGGAAGGGCAGGAGCACGCGGCAGAAGATGAACTGGCGGACGACGGCGCCTCGCCGCAGCAGTCGCTGGAACAGAAACAGCAGCACGCGCGGCTGCATGCGGCCATCGCCGCGCTGCCGGTGGAGCAAAAGGAAGCGCTGGTGCTGCAGCAGTTCAGCGGCATGAGCCTCCACGACATTGCCGTAGTGACGGGGGCGGAAGCGGAAACCGTCAAGAGCCGGCTGCGCTACGCCATGCAGAAATTGCGCGCCCAGCTCGATGGCGCGGCCGGCGCGGGAGGACAGGCATGAACACGCACGATCAAGATAACGATGAACCGATTGACGAGGAATTGACCGCGCTGCTGGCCAGCCTGCCGCAGCCCGCGCCGTCCAGCGCGCTCGATGTGGCCATCCTGGCCGGCGCGGAAAAAGCCTTGCGGCCGCCGGCAGCGGCCAACGACAGCGCCGATGGCGTGCTGCGCACGCTGTCCGCGAAAAAGTCGCCCGACTACCTGCAGCGCTGGCGCGTTCCGCTCGGGCTGGCCGCCGCCGTGCTGCTGACGGTGAACCTGATCGGCGTGGACTGGTTCGGCTCGAAGCCGGCGCAGTTTCCCGTGATCGGGGAACCGGCCACGCCGGAGGTGATGCCTGCGCCTGCTGCTTCTGCCCGTAGCTCTGTGCCGCCGCAGGTCGCTGAGGCGGTGCCGCAGCCCGCGCCTTTGCCGTCGGCACCGCCACCGCGCGCGCTGGCCAAGATGGCGCCCAGGCCAGCGGCGCAGGCCGAGCCAGCGCCGGCACAGCGATCCGCACCACCGGCGCCAGTCGCGTTTCCCACGCCGCAGACAGCGCCAGTGGCACCTGCTGCACCGCCGGCACCGCCAGCACCACCAGCACCGCCGCCGCCACCGGCGCCTGCCACGGCGATGCGCGAGCAGATGGAGCAGCAGGCCGCCATGCAGGCCGAAGCCAGCATGCAGCGCCAGGCGCCGGTGCAGCGTGCGCAAGCCATGTCCGCTCCCGTGGCGGCACGCGCCGCGCCGCTGCCGCCGCCTGCAAGGCTCGACGCTTCCGTATGGCTGGTGAAAATCGACGCGCTGCTCAAGGCGGGCGAGGGCGCGCTGGCGCAGCAGGAATGGGCCGCGTTCAGGCAGGCGTATCCCGATTATCCGGCGGCCGAGGAATTGCGGCAGCGGCTGGAAAAGCAGAAGCAGTAGCGAGTTGATGCGCTACCTGAACCCGCAGGCAAAGAGCTGGGGTCAGTCACTTCGTGATCGTCATGTCCCCCATCGGGGGACATGACCCCTGCAGGGGCTGACCCCGGAATCGAAGAATGGCAGCGGCGCCCGGAAAAGCCTACACGGTAGCGAAGGCTAGACGATGCCCTTCCTGCGCTCCCACACGGCGCTGCCGACGAAAATGGCAGCGCACACCCACATCACGGCCGGCAGGGCGTTTACGCCTACCGACTGCATCAGGACGCCCGTCAGCAGGGGACCGCCGCCGCTGGTGATGCCCCAGGTGGCATTGACGATGGCGCTGGCGCTGGTCAGCGACAGTCCCGTAAAACGTTCGCCGCAGGCCACCAGCGCCAGCATGTAGATGCCGCCCGCCGCCGCACCCAGCAGCAACAGCAAGGTCCACCACAGCCACGGCGTGCCGACGGCGAACGGCAGCAGCGGCAGCAGCAGGCAGACGGCCACGCCGCAGCCCGCGTGCACCCTGGCGCGGCCGAAGCGGTCGGCCATCCAGCCCAGCGCGAATTGCAGGCCCGTGTCACCCACCAGCACCACGGTGGCCGACAGCAGGGCCAGGTCCGTGCCGATGCCATGCTCCATCGCATACAGGGGCAGCAAGCTCAATGCCAGGGTATCGAACAGGGCGAAGAAGGCGGCGCCCAGCACGATCATCGGCATGCGCGGCAGGATCAGGGTCCACTTCACGCCATGTTCTTCCGGTTCGCGTGCCGGGCCGCTGTTCGAGATCAGCATCAGCCCCGGCACGGCCAGCAAGAACAGCAGGCCGCAGGCGGCGAAGCTCCAGGAAATCTTGTCGTTGAAGAGGGCCACGAGGGCGGGGCCGATCAGCTGAAAGAAGGTAAAACTGGTGGTGTACATGGCCACCACGCGCCCCCGTGAATTGTCCGGCGCCAGCCGGTTCACCCACGCCTCGCCGATGGTAAACAGCACGCCCATGGCGCCGCCGAACAGGAAGCGCAGCACGCTCCACGCCAGCAGATGGTCGGTGAACTGCATGGCGATCGTCGCCAGCGACGCCGCCCAGACGGCGCCCAGCATGGTCGCACGCGCGCCGAAACGTCCGACCCAGCCCGAGACAAATGGCGAGGCGGCCAGGATGCCCAGGGCGCTGACGGCCGTGATCATGCCGATGATGTCCGTGCCCACGCCGCGCTGGTGCAGGGTCAGTGCGGTGAGCGGCATGGTGGCGCCCAGTCCCAGTCCCACCACGCCGATGCTGACCACGAGGGCAAAGAAATCGCGCCAGGGCATGTGCTTCATGGCTGCCCCCTCGGGACGGAAAAGGTGTTCAGGAAGGCTGGAATACGGTGTGGATGCATGGGAACGTGGTCAACTTTGCCTGCGGCGCTGGTGTTTGGCGCCGGACGGGCATATGATGATTTTATCAAGAGCAATATTGCAAAGCCGTAGTGTAGGCGATGTGCGCCACCGCTGGCCATGCCCATGTGTGTGGCCGCCATCTGCGGCTCTGCTGTACAGTGAAGCGAGCGGCAGCGCTGTCATGGCGCTGTCATTGGATCGTCACGCCAGCGAGGTAGCACTCTATGCGCCGTCCCATCGTTCTCGTCCCCGCCTGCCAGCGCCAGCTTGGCAATCACGCCTGGCATATGGCGCAGGACAAATACCTGCACGCCGTGCTGTACGGCGCCGGCTGCATGCCGCTGTTGCTGCCCGCTTTTGGGGCGGAAGCGGACCTGGAAGCGGCGCTGCACATCGCCGATGGCGTCATGCTGACCGGTTCCGCCTCGAACGTCGATGCGCGCCTGTACGGCGAAGACATCCTGCATCCCGAGCTGCCGCAAGACCCCGCGCGCGATGCCACCACCTTGCCCCTGATCCGCGCCGCGCTGGCGCGCCAGCTGCCCTTGCTGGCCATCTGCCGCGGCTTCCAGGAAGTCAACGTGGCTCTGGGCGGCAGCCTGCACCAGGCCGTGCACGCCGTCCCGGGCATGATGGACCACCGTGAAAACGTCCTCGATTCCCTGGAGCGCCAATACGCGCCCGCACACCGCATCAAGTTGATGCCCGATGGCTTGCTGTCACGCCTGCTGGGCGGCGAGAGCGAGATGATGGTCAATTCCCTGCATGGCCAGGGCGTCGCCCGTCTGGCCGATGGCTTGCTGGTGGAAGCGCTGGCCGACGACGGCCTGGTGGAAGCGTATAGCGTGGCCAGCGCCGCCGGTTTTACCCTGGCCGTGCAGTGGCACCCCGAGTGGCAGGTGGAAGACAATGCGCAGTCCATGCGCCTGTTTGGCGCCTTCGGCCAGGCGTGTCGCGATTACCAGGAACAGCAGCATAGAAAGAAAGAATGACAGGCGCACCGCACCAGTATCACGCGGTGCTTAATCAGGAAAAGCGCAAGACCAACGAGAGGGAAACATGGCAATACGCGAAAATTTCACTTATACGGACATGGATTTGTGGCTCAATGAAAAGCGCGTCACGGAAATCGAATGCCTGGTCCCCGACTTGACGGGCGTGGCACGGGGGAAGATTCTGCCGCGCGGGAAATTCACCCAGGAGCGCGGCATGCGCATCCCGGAAGCTGTACTGGGCATGACGGTGACGGGCAATTACCCGGTCGACGATGGCGGCTATGACCGCGCCATTTCCAGCACCGACCGCGACATGATTTTAAAGGCCGATCCCACCACCATCACGATGGTGCCATGGGCCACGGACCCCACTGCGCAAGTCATCCATGACTGCTATTTCGCCGATGGCGCGCTGGTCGATTTCGCTCCCCGCTCCGTGCTGCGGCGCGTGCTGAAACTGTATGCGGACAAGGGCTGGAAACCGGTGGTGGCGCCGGAGCTGGAGTTCTACCTGACGGCGAAAAACACGGACCCGGACCTGCCCCTGAAGCCGCCAATCGGGCGCAGCGGCCGGGCCGAGACGAGCCGCCAGGTGTACAGCATCGATGCCGTCAACGAGTTCGACCCGCTGTTCGAGGATATTTACGATTACTGCGAACTGATGAACCTTGACGTCGATACCCTGATCCACGAGATCGGCGCGGGGCAGATGGAAATCAACTTCCTGCACGGCGACCCGCTGGGCCTGGCCGACAAGGTGTTTTTCTTCAAGCGCACCTTGCGCGAAGCAGCCCTGAAACACGACATGTACGCCACCTTCATGGCCAAGCCGATGGCGGGAGAACCCGGTTCGGCCATGCACGTGCACCAGAGCGTCGTCGACGCGAAGACAGGCTTGAATATTTTCAGCAACGAGGACGGTTCGGCCGCGCCCATTTTCAAGCACTACATCGCGGGCTTGCAGCGCTACATGCCATCGGCCATGGCCATCGTCGCGCCGTATGTGAATTCCTACCGCCGCATCGTGCGCCACACGGCCGCGCCCATCAACATCCAGTGGGGCCTGGACAACCGCACCGTGGGTTTCCGCGTGCCCGAATCGGGGGTGCAGGACCGGCGCGTGGAAAACCGCATCATCGGCGCCGACGCGAATCCCTACCTGGCCCTGGCCGTCACCCTGGCCTGCGGCTACCTGGGCATGACGGAGCAGCTGGAAGCGACGCCGATGATGGTGGGCAGCGCCTACGACATGAAATTCGAGCTGCCGCAAGGCTTGCCCGAGGCCCTGCAGCTGCTGCGCGCGGAAGACAAGCTGCGCACGGTGCTGGGAGAGCGCTTCATCGACGTGTATGCGGCCATCAAGGACCTGGAGCACCAGGAGTTCATGACGGTGATCAGTCCCTGGGAGCGCGAACATTTACTGTTGCATGTCTAAGAAAGGAACTGCATGAGCACATCCAGCAATCCGCTGGCGCCAAGCGCCGCATTGGTCTCCTCCGTGGCGCAGAAAAACGCGGCGCCGCAGGTGTACGATACAAACGCCATCCAGCAGATGGACTCGGCCCACTACCTGCATCCATTCACCGATTTCCAGGATCTGGCCAGCAAGGGCGCGCGCGTGATGGTGCGCGGCGACGGCGTCTATCTGTGGGACAGCCAGGGCAAGAAGATCGTCGACGGCATGTCGGGCCTGTGGTGCGTCAACGTGGGCTATGGCCGCACGTCGATCTCGCAAGCCGTGTACCGGCAGATGGAGACGCTGCCTTTCTATAACAGCTTCTTTGGCACGACCAACGTGCCGGCCGCGCAGCTGGCGGCCAAGCTGGCGCAGATATCGCCGCCGCAGTTCCAGCACGTGTTCTTCACCAGTTCCGGCTCCGAAGGCAACGACACGAATCTGCGCATGGTGCGCCGCTACTGGGACATCCTCGGCTACAAGGAACGCCACACCGTCATCAGCCGCCACAACGCGTATCACGGCAGCACGGTGGCGGGAGCATCCTTGGGCGGCATGGATGGCATGCATGCGCAGGGCGGCATGCCGATACCGGGCATCGTGCATATCGGCCAGCCCAATTATCTGGAGTCGGGCCACGGCTTGACACCGGAAGCCTTCGGCTTGAAGGCGGCCGGCTGGCTGGAAGACAAAATCCTGGAAATCGGCGCCGACAAGGTGGCCGCCTTCATCGGCGAGCCGGTGCAGGGCGCCGGCGGCGTCATCATCCCGCCGTCGACCTACTGGCCGGAGATCCAGCGCATCTGCGACAAGTACGGCATCTTGCTGATCGCCGATGAAGTCATCTGCGGTTTCGGCCGCCTGGGCCGCTGGTTCGGCTCCGAACTGTTCGGCATCAAGCCCGACCTGATCACGTTTGCCAAGGGCGTCACCTCGGGCTATGTGCCGCTGGGCGGCGTGCTGGTGGGTGACAGGGTGGCCAAGGTCTTGATCGAGCAGGGCGGTGAATTCACGCATGGCTTTACCTATTCGGGCCACCCCGTCGCTTGCGCGGCGGCGCTGGAAAACATCCGCATCATCGAGGAAGAGCAGCTGGTGGCCAAGGTGGCGGACGACACAGGGCCGTACCTGCAGCAGTGCTTCGCCAGCCTGGGCGAGCACCCGCTGGTGGGCTATGCTGACAGCTGCGGCCTGGTGGCGGGCCTTAACCTGGTGCGCAAGAAGGGCGCCACCGTGCACGACAACGAATTGTTCGACGAGGACCAGGGCGTGGGCATGATCTGCCGCGGCCACATGTTCGACAATGGCGTCATCATGCGCGCCGTGGGCGAACGCATGATCGTCGCCCCGCCGCTGGTGATGACGCGCGCGCAGATCGACGAGATGGTGGGCTTGATACGGCTGTGCCTGGACAAGACGTATGCGGAGGTGAAAGCGAAGGGCTGGGTTTAATTCTGAGCTGGCTTAAATACCGGGGTCAGACCCGCCGGGTCTGACCCCAGCCTTTGCCGTTGGGTTTTTGCCCAAATAAGCAGCATCTATGCATTTTTTGGACCGCAATCGCGGCAGTTCCGCTAAACTTCCATCTTGGCCGCTCCATTAGCGGCCAGTTTTTCATTTTGACACCCTCTTACCCAAAGCACCCACATGACGATAGCAACACCAGCCGCGTCGGCCAGCGACGCCCCAGCGCCTTTTTTGCTGATTGATCAACTGGTCAAGGAATTCGATGGCGTGCGCGCCGTCAACGATATTTCCGTGACGATCAACAAGGGCGAGATCTTCGCCTTGCTGGGCAGTTCAGGTTGCGGCAAGTCGACCCTGCTGCGCATGCTGGCCGGCTTCGAGACGCCGACGTCGGGCAGGATCGCCCTGGCGGGCAACAGCATCGTCGACGTGCCGCCGCACCAGCGTCCCATCAACATGATGTTCCAGTCGTACGCGCTGTTTCCCCATTTGTCCGTGTGGGACAACATCGCCTTCGGGCTGCGCCGCGATGGCTTGCCGAAAGCGGAAGTGGCGGCGCGGGTCGAGCAGATGCTGGCGCTGGTGCAGCTGGGGCAGTATGCGAAGCGCAAGCCGCACCAGCTGTCGGGCGGCCAGCAGCAGCGCGTGGCGCTGGCGCGCAGCCTGGCCAAGCGGCCGCAATTGCTGCTGCTCGACGAGCCGCTGGGTGCACTGGACAAGAAACTGCGCGAGCGCACGCAGATGGAACTGGTCAACATCATCGAGCAAGTGGGCGTCACCTGCGTGATGGTCACGCACGACCAGGACGAGGCCATGAGCATGGCCACGCGCATCGCCGTCATGAGCGAAGGACGCATCCTGCAGGTGGGCGCGCCCGGCGAAATCTATGAAACGCCGAACTGCCGCTTCGTCGCCGACTTCATCGGCAGCGTGAACCTGTTCGACGGCCACATCACGCAGGACGAACCCGACCACGTGGTGATCGCCACACCCGATGGCGAGCACTATGTCTCGCATGGCATCACGGGCAACCTGGGCATGGATGTCTCGGTGGCCGTGCGCCCCGAAAAAATCGGCATCCAGATCGCGCCACCTTCCCTGGAAGAGCGCGCGTCACCAAAGGAACACGGCTACAACTGCGCCCAGGGCGTGATCGTCGCCATGGCGTACTTTGGCAATGAAACCAGCTACCACGTGCGCCTCGACAGCGGCACGGTGGTGAAAGTCTCGCGCACCAACGCGGCCCGCCACGACGCCGCGCGCCTCGAGCGCGAACAGCGCGTGTGGGTATGGTGGGACGGCGCCGACATCGTCGTGCTGACCAGCTGAGGCCATCATGACGTCTATTCTGCACATGCTGCGCGGTCTTGTGACCCTGCGCTGGATAACGGGGAAAAACGCGGGCCGCAACGCCGTCATCGCCGTGCCGTCGCTGTTCCTGGCGGCCGCTTTCCTGGTGCCCTTCCTGATCGTGCTGCGCATCAGCCTGTCCGACATGGACACGGCGGGCAGCCCGTTCGGCGGCTTGCTGTCGTATGTCGACGGCATCGTCGTGCTGAAGGTGAAAATCGCCAACTACCTGTTCATCGCCGCCGATGAACTGTATCTGCTCACCTACCTCAGTTCATTGAAGTACGCGGCCATCACCACGGCCATTTGCCTCTTCATCGGCTACCCGTTCGCCTACTTCATGGCGCGCGCCAGGCCGTCCATCCGTCCCGTGCTGATGATGCTGGTGATGCTGCCGTTCTGGACCTCCTTCCTGCTGCGCGTGTATGCGTGGAAGGGCATCCTCGCCAACCATGGCCTGCTCAACGACCTGCTGATCGCGCTCGGTGTCATTCAAGAACCGCTGCACATGATGAACACCTCGTTCTCGCTGGTGGTCGGCATGGTGTACGCCTATCTGCCCTTCATGATTCTGCCCCTGTACGCCAACCTGGTGAAAATGGACATGCGCTACCTGGAAGCGGCGGCCGACCTGGGCGCCACGCCGCTGCAGGCGTTCTGGCGCATCACCGTGCCCCTGTCGAAGTCGGGCATCATCGCCGGCGCCATGCTGGTGTTCATTCCGTCCGTGGGCGAATACGTGATCCCCGAGCTGCTGGGCGGCCCGGAAACCCTGATGATCGGCCGGGTGCTGTGGGATGAATATTTCACCAATAACGACTGGGCCATGGCGTCGTCGGTGACGGTGCTGGTGGTCTTGCTGATCCTCGTGCCGATGGCCATTTTTAACAAATACAAGACGGACCAGGACGCGGGGGAGCGCACATGAACGGACGTACTTTCCTGCAGCGCTGGTTCGGCCGCGGCTGGCTCTCGCTTGGCTATCTGTTCCTCTACCTGCCCATCATCGTGCTGATCGTCTTCTCGTTCAACAGCTCGCGCCAGGACATGGTGTGGAGCGGCTTTTCGCTGCGCTGGTACAGCGAGTTGATGAGCGATACGGAGATCATTTCGGGCTTCGGCCTGTCGCTGAAGATCGCCTTCATGTCGGCGACATCCTCCGTCATCCTCGGCACCTTTGCCGCCTTTGCCTTGACCAGCTACCAGCGCTTCCGTGGCCGCACCGTGTTTTCCGCCATGGTCAGCGCACCTTTGGTGATGCCGGAAGTGATCATCGGCCTGTCGCTGCTGCTGATGCTGGTGTCGATGCAAAAGGTCTTCGGTTTCCCCGAGCGGGGCGTGCTGACCATCTGGCTCGGCCACACCTTGCTGGGCATGGCGTATGCGGCCGTGGTGGTGCAGTCGCGCCTGCAGGAAATGAGCAAGTCCCTGGCCGAAGCGGCCATGGACCTGGGCTGCCGCGCGCACCAGGTGTTCTTCCTCGTGACCCTGCCGAACATCACGCAGGCCTTGGCCTCGGCCTGGCTGCTGACATTTACTTTGTCGCTGGACGACGTGGTGTTGTCCGCTTTCCTGTCCGGTCCCGGTTCGACGACGATGCCGCTGGTGATCTTCTCGCGCGCGCGCCTGGGGCTTGACCCGCGCGTCAATGCCATCGCCGCGCTGACCATCCTTGTCGTGACCATCGCCGTGATCGCGTATGCCGTGATGCTGGCGCGCGCCGACCGCAGACGGCGCAAGCAACTGTCCGCAGCGTATTTGGAAGACTAGAGTAAGCTGGCGTTTTCACCTTGCAGGAGACGACCATGACGGAAAACACCAGCTGGCATGCGCGCGCCGCAGCGCTCGCGATCGATGGCCGCGCTGTCATCAACGGCGAGCGCACTGGGGCCGTATCCGGCCAGACCTTTGATAATCACTCGCCCATCGATGGGCGCTTGCTGGGGCAGGTGGCGCGCTGCGACGGCGCCGACGTGGATGCGGCCGTGCTGGCCGCCCGCGCCGCCTTCGACGACCGCCGCTGGGCCGGCAAGTCGCCGGCGCAGCGCAAGCGCATCTTGATCAAGTTTGCCGACCTGGTGCAGCAGAACGGCCCCGAGCTGGCCCTGCTGGAAACCCTGGACATGGGCAAACCGATCAAATACAGCCAGAGCGTGGACGTGGGCGCCACGGCCAACTGCCTGCGCTGGTATGGCGAGGCGATCGACAAGGTCTACGATGAAATCGCCCCCACTCCCGCCAACAGCCTGGCCCTGATCACGCGCGAACCGGTGGGCGTCGTCGCCGCTATCGTGCCATGGAACTACCCGATGATCATGGCCGCCTGGAAGATCGCGCCCGCCCTCGCGGCCGGCAATAGCGTGATCCTGAAACCGTCCGAAAAATCGCCGCTGACGGCGCTGCGCCTGGCCGACATCGCGCTGCAGGCGGGCGTGCCTCCCGGCGTGTTCAATGTGCTGCCCGGTTATGGCAGCGAGGCGGGCGCCGCGCTGGCGCTGCACATGGATATCGATTGCATCGGTTTTACGGGTTCCACGCGCACGGGGAAACTGATCGTGCAGATGGCGGGCCAGTCGAACCTGAAACGGGCGTGGACTGAGCTGGGCGGCAAGTCCGCCAACATCGTCTGCGCCGATTGCCCTGACCTGGACAAGGCCGTGGCGGCCGCTGTCGGTTCCATCTTCTTCAACCAGGGTGAAAGCTGCAACGCGCCTTCGCGCTTGTTCGTGGAAGAATCGATCAGGGATGAATTTGTCGCCAAGGCGCAGGCCATGCTGCCGCGCTTCCAGCCTGGCGACCCGCTCGACGAAGCCACCGTCATGGGGGCGATTGTCGACGCCACGCAGATGCAGACCGTCATGGGCTATATCGCGTCCGGCAAGAACGAAGGCGCGCAGCTGCTGGGCGGCGGCGAGGCCGTGCGCCTGGAGACGGGCGGCTACTATGTGCAGCCGACCATCTTCGGCGTGGATGCCGGCATGACGATCGCGCGCGAAGAGATCTTCGGTCCCGTCCTTTCCGTGCTGGGCTTTACGGATCTTGCCGAGGCGATCCGGCAGGCCAACGCCACGCCGTACGGCTTGCAGGCGGCCGTATGGACATCGGACATCAGCAAGGCCATCCAGACTGCGCGCGCCCTGCGTGCCGGTACCGTGCACGTCAACCAGTACGACGGTGACGACATCACCGTGCCGTTCGGCGGCTACAAGCAGTCGGGCAACGGGCGCGACAAGTCATTGCACGCGCTGGACAAGTACACGGAATTGAAGACGACCTGGATACAGGTGGGGTAGGGGGAATTGTTGGCGTGAAACCGGGGCCAGACCCACCGGGTCTGACCCCATATTTTGCCGCCGTAGGTCGGCTTAGCGCACCGCGCGTAAGCCGACATAAAACAAGCTACATCAGAAGCAGTGTTCCAGCGCCGGGAAGCTGCCATCCTTGACGGCTTTCACGTAGCCGGTGACGGCGTCGTCGATGCTGGCGGCGCCTTCCATGAAGTTGCGCACGAAGCGCGCTTTGCGGCCTGGGAACACGCCCAGCATGTCGTGCATGACGAGCACCTGGCCCGAGCAGTCGGGGCCTGCGCCAATGCCGATCGTCGGTATCGTCAGCATGTCGGTCACTTCCTTGCCCAGCTGCGATGGCATCGCTTCCATCAGCACGATGGCCGCGCCTGCGTTTTGCAGCGCCAGCGCATCGTTCTTCAGCTCGGCGGCGCTTTCCGTGCTCTTGCCCTGGACTTTATAGCCGCCCAGCTGGTGTACGGATTGCGGCGTCAGGCCGATATGCGCGCAGATGGGGATGCCGCGTTCGGTGAGGAAGCGGACGGTCTCGGCCAGCCAGGCGCCGCCTTCGATCTTGATCATGTGCGCGCCAGCCTGCATCAGGATGACGGCGTTGGCGTACGCCGTTTCCGGCGTGCCGTACGCGCCGAACGGCAAGTCGGACATGATCATGGCCGACTTGCTGCCGCGCGCCACGGACGCCGTGTGATAGGCCAGTTCGGCCACGGTGACGGGCAGGGTGGAATTGTGGCCATTGCAGACCATGCCGAGCGAATCGCCGATCAGCAGGATCTCCACGCCGCAGCGGTCCATCAGGGACGCGAAGCTGGCGTCATAGCAGGTCAGCATGGTGATCTTTTCACCGGCGGCGCGCAGCGTGGCCAGGGTATGGATGGTCACGGCCTTGTTGGCGACAGGCTTGGATGGCGCCGGCGCCGGTGTGGCGGCCTTGTCTTTTGCGGCCAGATCGGTTCCTTGCAAATAAGCGGACATAGGTATTCTCTAGAGTGAAAGGGGGTGATGCGATTGCGACGCCGCTAGTGTAGTACTTTATGCGGCGTGCTGCAGGAGCGGCATTGTAGAGGATGGAAGCGAAACTGGTCAGAGCCTGCTGATGGCCTGATCGGCCACGGCGGCCAGGTAGTCCTGCGCCGCTCCGAGTCCGGGCACGGCGATGGCGGGCGCCAGGGCCAAGAGCGGCACCAGCACGAAGGCGCGCTCGGTGATGCGCGGATGCGGCACCGTCAGGGTGGCGCTGGCGATCTGCTCGTCGCCGTACAGCAGCAAGTCCAGGTCCAGGGTGCGCGGGGCGTTGCGGTAAGGCCGTTCGCGCCCGTGCGCCGCCTCGATGGCGTGCAGGGCTTGCAGCAGTTCTTCGGCCGGCAGGGTGGTGCTGATGCGCGCCACGGCGTTGATGTAGTCGTCGCCGCTCGAATCGATGGGTGCCGTGCGGTAGCTGGCCGAAGCATCGACCAGGGACGCGCCGGGCAGGCGCGCCAGGCGCGCGATGGCATCCTGCACATTTGCGCGCGCGTCGCCCAGGTTCGCGCCGATGCCGATGTAGGCGGTAACCGGCTGCATGACAGCGCTCATTCGCCGCTGCTGCTGCCGGTGGTGGTGCCACCGCCCGTGCCGGACTTGCTGCGCGTGCTGCGGCGTGGTGGACGCTTTTTCTTGACGGCGCCCGGTGCGGCATTCGCGCTGACGAGCAGCGCTTCGCGCGTTTCCTCGTCGCCTTCATAGAAAGCCGTCCACCATTCGCCGATGTCCATGTCGATCTCGCCCGAGGCGCAGCGCAGCAGCAGGAAGTCGTAGCCGGCGCGGAAGCGCAGGTGCTCGAGCAGCTTGTACGGCGCCTTGCCGACGCGGCGCTCGAAGCGCGGCTGCATCGACCAGATGTCGCGCATGTCGGAGCCGATCTTGCGCTGCAAGGCCAGTTTTTCCGTCTGCGAATCGAGCACGTCGTCGGCCGCCAGGTGCAGCGCGGGGATCGTCGATTCGCCGGCGGCGCGGTAGGCCGTCCATTTTTCCAGTACCTGGTGCCACAGCAGCGAGGCAAACAGGAAGCCAGGCGAGACGGTCTTGCCGGCGGCGATGCGCTGGTCGGTGGCGTCCAGCGCCAGGGTGACGAATTTCGCGCCCAGCGGCTGCTCCAGCACCACGTCGAGCAGTGGCAGCAGGCCGTGATGCAAGCCTTCCTTGCGCAGCTGCTGCAGGCAGGCCAGCGCGTGGCCGCTCATCAGGAGCTTGAGCATCTCATCGAACACGCGCGGCGCGGGCACGTTGTTGATCAGCGGCGCCATGATGGGAATCGGCGCGGCCGTGTGCGGCTCGATGGTGAATTTCAGCTTGGCGGCGAAGCGCACCACGCGCAGCATGCGCACGGGATCTTCGCGGTAGCGCTCTTCCGGCTTGCCGATCATGCGCAAGGTCTTGGCGCGGATGTCTTCCACGCCGCCGTGGTAGTCCAGCACTTCCTGCGTGGCCGGGTTGTAGTACATGGCGTTGATGGTGAAGTCGCGGCGCAGCGCGTCTTCGTGCTGCAGGCCGAAGGTGTTGTCGCGCAGGACGCGGCCATGTTCATCCTTGGGCGCGGAATCGGCGCCGGCGCCGCGGAAGGTCGTCACTTCCAGCAGGTCCTGGCCGAACATCACGTGCACGATCTGGAAGCGCTTGCCGATGATGAAGGCGCGGCGGAACAATCGCTTGACCTGTTCCGGCGTGGCGTTGGTGGCGATGTCGAAGTCTTTCGGCTTGACGCTCAGCAGCAGGTCGCGCACGGCGCCGCCGACGACGAATGCTTCAAAGCCTGCTTCCTGCAGGCTGCTGGTGACGCGGATGGCATTCGACGACACCAGTTTCGGGTCGATTCCGTGTTGCGCGGGACCGAGCACGACGGGTGCCGTGGTGTCGCGCGCTGCCTCTTTTTTAACGCCGAGGATCTTGCGGATGAATTTTTTAATCATTGAATAAGTGGAGTGATGGCCAGCCGTGGAGGGATGCGTGTGCTGTCAACGCGGCATTGGGATTGGTCGCGACAGGGTGGGTCACGACCGACAGCAGGGGAATGTCGTTGTGCGAATCGCTGTAGAAGTAGCTGCGCTCGAACTGCCCCAGTTCCTTGCCCATTTTTTCCAGCCAGGCGTGGGTGTGGGTCAGCTTGCCCGCGCCCAGGGTTGGCGTGCCCAGCAGCTTGCCCGTGACATTGCCTGCGTCGTCATATTCGGGCATGGCGGCCAGCAGGTGCTCGACGCCCAGGGCTTCGGCGATGGGCTTGGTGATGAAATGGTTGGTGGCCGTGACGATGGCCAGCAGGTCGCCCGCGTCCTGGTGCTGCTTGAGCAGGGCCACGACTTCGGGGCGGATGGCCGGCATGACCACTTCGGCCATGAACTGGCGGTGCAGCGCTTCGAGGCGTTCGCGCGGAAATTGCGCCAGGGTGCCGAGCGAAAATTCCAGGTATTCGACCGGGTCGAGCGTGCCGGCCTGGTATTGCGCGAAAAATTCGTCGTTGCGGCGGGTGAATTCGGCGGCGTCCACGGCACCGATGCGTACCAGGAATTCGCCCCACTCGTGATCCGAGTCGATGGGCAGCAGGGTGTGGTCGAGGTCAAACAGGGCCAGATTCATCATTCTTTCGCTTCCGCCTGCAGCAGCTCGCGCAATAAAGGCAAGGTGATCGGGCGTTGGGTTTCCAGGGAGTAGAGGTCGAGAGAGTCCAGCATCGTCGACAGCGAACGCATGTCGCGCCGGAAATGGGACAGCAGATAGGGTAACACGCCCGGCGACAAGGTCAAGCCGCGGGTGGTGGCCGCCTGGGTCAGGGCGGCGATTTTTTCATCGTCGGTCAAGCCGTGGATCTGGTAGATCAGGCCCCAGCCCATGCGCGTGCGCAAGTCTTCGCGCACGGGCAGCACGGCCGGCGGCACGGCGCCGCTGCACACCATATAGGCCTTGTTGGCGCGGATTTCGTTGAACAGGGCAAAGGCGTCGATCTGCGCCAGCGGCGAGAGTTTTTCGCAGTCGTCGAGCAGGTACAGGTCGACGTCGGGCGAATACACGAATTCGGACTCGATCGAGAAGGGCGAAATGTAGCGCGCGCGCTCGGTGCTGGCCAGGGCCTTGAGCAGATGGCTCTTGCCGGCGGCCAGTTCGCCCCACAGGTAGGCAAAATGCTCGCGCGACGTGCGCGCGGCGAACTGGCGCATCAGCTGCGCCACTTCGGCATTCTGTCCCACCTCGAAGGTATCGAGGCTGTGCGCCTGGTCTGTGCCTAAATCGAGCACCAGTTGTTTCATGGCGTACGCCTTGTCCTGTTTTTCATTACTGCGTATGCGTCGTCGTCGCTGTTGTTAGTTTAACATTTTTTGTGTCGGGTGCCTGACAGAAGCGTAGCGAGCGGCAGCGATTTGTGGCCGAGAAGCGCAACCGTACTGTAGTACGGTGAGCATCGCCGGCCGCAAAGTGCGACGCGCAGTAGCTTATGTCAGTCACCTTGTCATGCATTATAGAAGGTGCTGGACAGGTAGTGGCGTCTTAGATGCTTAAAAGCGACCATCAGGATGGCAGAAGCGGGTAAAGCAAGCAAAACGCCGACGAAACCAAACAGTTGCCCGAATGCCAATAAGGCAAAAATCACGGCCAGCGGGTTCAAGCCGATGCGTTCGCCCACCAGGCGCGGCGTGAGGAAAAAGCCCTCGATGACCTGGCCGCAGCCATAGATGACGGCCACGGCGATCACGCCGCTCCAGTCGGCGAACTGCAGCAGGGCGGCGATGAGCGCCAGCATCAGGCCCAGGCCGAAGCCCAGGTAGGGGATGAACACCAGCAAACCCGTGATGATGCCGACAGGCAACGCCACTTCGAAGCCGGCGATGGCCAGCGCCACCGAGTAATACGTGGCCAGCACCAGCATCACCAGCAACTGGCCGCGCAGGTATTGCGCCAGCAGGGTGTCGACTTCCTGTGCCATGCCCACCGTGCGGCCCACCCAGCGGCGCGGCACGGCGCCGGCGATGCGCGCCAGCAGCGGATGCCAGTCCAGCAACAGATAAAACAGCACCACGGGAATCAGCACCACGGTGGCCAGCCAGCCCAGCACGGCCGTGCCGCCGATGCGCGCCGAGGCCAGCACCGTGCTCCAGATTTCATCGCCGCTGGTGGCCATCTGCTGGCTCAGCATGCGCTTGATGCCCGTGCCGTCGAGGCGCACGCGGATGCCCAGGTCGCGCAGTTTCGGCGCGAGGAAGTCGTTGGCCTTGCTGAGAAACTGGGGAATCTGTGCCTGCAGCAAGGGGATTTCCTTTTGCAGCACGGGCACGACGATCAGCACCAGCGCCGTGATGGCGAGGAAAAACAACACCACGACGATCAGCACGGCCAGCGGCCGGGGCAGGTAAAAACGCTTGTAATGCAGGCGCTGCAGCCGGTCCACGCCGGGATTGAGCACGTAGGCGAGGATGGCGCCGGCCAGGAAGGGCGTCAGGATGGGGCCTAGGCTGACCAGCAACAGCAAAAATGCCAGCCAGACCGCGATCCAAAATGCTGTTTGCTTCTGTTCGGCGGTGATCGGGAATGGCATGTAGTTTGGGCTGTTGCGTTAAAAAAAGGCAGTTAATTACGAAATAGCGGGGCAGTTTGATAAAATAGCGTCTTGATCGACCGAATTCACCGGCTGGCCGCCTGTCGCAGGATGTCAAAAACATCCACGCGCGCGCGTGCTGGCGGGTATCCGCCTTCTATTTTACCGCCTCCGCTGCCACCACACCATGAACCAGACTTCTAATGTTTCCCTTTCCTACCGTGACGCTGGCGTCGATATCGACGCAGGCGACGCTTTAGTCGAAGCAATCAAGCCGTTTGCCAAGCGCACCCTGCGCGAAGGCGTGATGGGCGGCCTGGGCGGTTTTGGCGCCATGTTTGAAATCAGCAAGAAGTACAAGGAACCGGTGCTGGTCTCCGGCACCGACGGCGTGGGCACGAAACTGCGCCTGGCGTTCGAACTGAACCGCCATGACACGGTCGGCATCGACCTGGTCGCCATGAGCGTCAACGATATCCTGGTGCAAGGCGCCGAGCCCCTGTTCTTCCTCGACTACTTCGCTTGCGGCAAGCTGGACGTGGCCATTGCCACCGACGTCATCAAGGGCATCGCCCAGGGTTGCGAACAGGCCGGCTGCGCACTGATCGGCGGCGAAACGGCGGAAATGCCAAGCATGTACCCGGCCGGCGAATACGACCTGGCAGGTTTTGCCGTCGGCGCCGTGGAAAAATCGAAGATCATCGACGGCACCAAGATCGCCCCGGGCGACGTGGTGCTGGGCCTGGCCTCGTCGGGCGTGCACTCGAACGGTTACTCGCTGGTGCGCAAGATCATCGAAGTGGCGAAACCGGACCTGGAAGGCGACTTCCATGGCCGCAAACTGGCCGACGTGCTGATGCAGCCGACGCGCATCTACGTCAAGCCATTGCTGGCACTGATGGACGCCATGGAAGTCAAGGGCATGGTGCACATCACCGGTGGCGGCCTGGTGGAAAACATCCCGCGCGTGCTGCAGCCTGGCCTGGTGGCCGAACTCGATTCGAAGGCATGGACCATGCCACCGCTGTTCACGTGGCTGCAGCAGCACGGCGGCGTGGCTGACGCCGAAATGCACCGCGTCTTCAACTGCGGCATCGGCATGACCGTCATCGTCTCGCAGGAAAACGCCGACGCCGCCATCGCCCAGCTGCAAGCGGCCGGCGAAACCGTTTCGCGCATCGGCACGATCCGCGCCCGCGTGGGTGACGAGCATCAGACGATCGTGATCTAAGTTTTTAGCACGCATAAAAAAGCAGGCACTCACGAGAGGCCTGCTTTTTTTACGTCCGGAGGTCTTACCTTGCGTGCGCCGGCTTCATGCGGCCATCCGGCTGCGAGCCTCCTTTTCCGATCATGGCCACGCTGACGGCCGAGACGAGGGAGGCGAACAGGATGTAGCCGACGATGTGCCATGGTTCGCCATTGCCCGTTTTCAGCAGGTAGGTGGCGATGATGGGCGTCAGGCCGCTGGCGAAGATGCCCGAGAACTGGTAGACGAAGGAGATGCCCGTGTAGCGCACCTTGGCGTCGAACAGGTCGCAGAACAGGGCCGCTTCCGGGCCGTACACGGCCGAGTACAGCACGCCCAGCGGGATGATCACGGAGCACCACAGCAGCAGCGGATTGTCGGCGTGGTTGAGCATGATCCAGAAGGCGGGAATCGACGATACGCCCGTGATCAATGAGCCCCAGAAAAAGACCTTGGTGCGGCCGATGCGGTCCGACAGGCGGCCGAAGAACGGAATGCAGAAGCACATCACGACGGCCGACGCCATTACCCCCATCAGCGCTTCCGTGCGGTCGATCTTGATGGTGTTGGTCAGATAAGTGATGGAAAACACGCCGAAGATATTGAAGAACACGCCGTCGATATAGCGCGCGCCCATGCCTTTCAAGACATTGCCCGGATAGCGTTTCAGCAAATCGAAGAACGGGATCTGCGTCTCCGCGTTCTTTTCCTTGACGGCCTGGAATTCCGGCGTTTCCATCACGTTCAGGCGTATCCACATGCCGATGAAGACGAGGGCCGCCGACAGGATGAAGGCGACGCGCCAGCCCCAGGACAGGAACTGCGTATCCGTCAAGGTGTACGAGAGGATCGCCACCACGCCGGACGCGAGGCACAGGCCGATGGCCAGGCCGATCTGCGGCAGGCTGGCGTAGAAGCCGCGCTCTTTGGGGGGCGCATATTCATACGCCATGAGCACGGCGCCGCCCCATTCGCCACCGAGGCCGATACCTTGCAGCACGCGCAGGAACAGCAGCAGGCCCGGTGCCCAGTAGCCGATATGGTCGTAGGTCGGCAGCACGCCGATCAGGAAGGTGGAGATGCCCATGATCATCAGGGTCATCACCAGCATGCTCTTGCGGCCGATCTTGTCGCCGAAGTGGCCGAAGATCACGCCGCCGATGGGGCGCGACAAGAAGCCTACCGCAAAGGTGCCGTAGGCCAGCATGGTCGAGACGAGCGGATCGCCGCCCGGGAAATACAGCTTGCTGAACACGATGCCGGCGACGACGCCGTATAAAAAGAAGTCGTACCACTCGATGGTGGCGCCGATCACGCTGGCCATCACGACTTTCCGTAGCTCTTTGGCTTTTTTCGGATTGTTGTCCATATCTAGTCTCCAATCGATATCGATTATGTATTTTTTTTAGATGGTTGGGTTACAACCACCGCGCTGCTGGCGCGGTGGCCGGTGAAACAGGGGCTGGCCGGTCTGCCTGCCGCTGGCATCCTCCTTGGTCGGGTGGAATGGGAAGGCGCGGGGCGCCGGCTAGGCTGCCCTGGGCAGGCGCACGGCGTCCGCCAAAATCATGTCAGCGGCTTTTTCGGCGATCATGATGGTGGGCGCGTTGGTATTGCCCGAGACGATTTCCGGCATGATCGACGCATCGACCACGCGCAGGTTCTGCAAGCCGTGCACGCGCAGGCGCGCATCGACGACGGCCATGTCGTCATGGCCCATCTTGCAGGTGCCGCTGGGGTGGTAGATGGACTGGCTGAAGCGCCGCGCCGCGTCCAGCAGTTCGGCGTCGCTCTGGAACTGCGGGCCGGGTACGAATTCGGCAATGATGTGTGGCGCCAGCGACGGCGCGGCGGCGATCCTGCGGGCCACGCGCAGGGCGGCAATTGCCGTCTGCTGGTCGCGCGGATCGGACAGGTAATTCGGGTAGATGCCAGGATAGGCGAGGGGATCGGCGGACTTGATCGACACGTGGCCGCGGCTGTGCGGGCGCAGCTGGCACACGGACGAGGTAAACGCGGAAAACGGATGCGCGCCTTCGCCCGGCTTGTCGGCGCTCAGCGGCTGCATGTGGAACTGGATGTCGGGCCGCTCCACGTCGGGCGAGGACTTGGTAAACACCGTCACCTGGCTGGCCGCCAGGGTCAGTGGCCCCGAGCGCGAAAACACATATTGCATGCCCACCCACAGCTTGCCCCACAGGCTGTTGACTTCATCGTTCAGGGTTTTCAGCCGCGTCTTGAAGACCAGGCGAATTTGCAGATGGTCTTGCAGGTTCTGTCCCACGCCGGGCAAGTCGTGCACCAGCGGCACGCCCACGTTTTCCAGCAGGGCGCGCGGTCCGACGCCCGAGCATTGCAGGATCTGCGGCGAGCCGATGGCGCCTGCGCATAAAATTACTTCGCCGCTGGCGCGCGCCTGGCGCAGCTGGCCATCCTGGCGGAATTCGACGCCGACGGCGCGCTTGCCCTCGAACAGCACGCGGGTAATTTGCGCGCGCACTTCCACGCGCAGGTTGGCGCGCTTGCGGGCCGGGCGCAAGAAGGCCTTGGCCGTGCTCCAGCGCAAGCCCTTGCTGGCCGTCTGCTGGAAGTAGCCGACGCCTTCCTGCGTGGCGCCGTTGTAATCGGCATTGAAGGGGATGCCGCTTTCCGTGGCGCCGGCAATGAAGTGTTCCGCGATGGGACGGCGCAGGCGCAGGTCCGACACCTTTAATGGGCCACCGACGCCGTGGTAATCGCTGGCGCCCCGTTCCTGGTCTTCCGATTTCTTGAAATACGGCAGCACTTCGGCATAGCTCCAGCCCGGGTTGCCCAGTGCGGCCCAGCGGTCGTAGTCTTCCTTCTGGCCGCGCACATACAGCAGGCCGTTGAGCGAGCTGGAGCCGCCCAGCACCTTGCCACGCGGCCATTGCAGCTGGCGCCCGGCGATGCCGGCGTCCGCCTCCGTGCGGTAGCACCAGTCCAGCTTCGGGTCATGCATGGTCTTGAAATAGCCGACCGGCACGTGTATCCACGGATTGTTGTCCTTGCCGCCCGCTTCCAGCAGCAAGACCTGGTGATTGCTGTCGTGCGACAGACGGTTGGCCAGCACGCAGCCGGCGGAACCGGCGCCGACAACGATGTAATCGTAGTGTGTTTGCAACATTGCTCTTGTCTCCTGCGTTGCGGTATCTCAGCTGCCTCGACGGGCATTTTTTGCGATACACTGGTCTTTATTGGTTATTTTTGGAACGTCTGGTTCCATTTATAAAAGACGTGCAGCACCGGGACAAGCGGAAACCGCCGCATACGCGAGAGGTGAAACAGAACATGCATGATGCGTTTCAAAAACGGCAGGCCGAGGCCGAAGAAGACAACTCTGCGGGTGGTATGGTGGCTGCCAGCGCGGCGGCCAGCCATGGCGACGAGGCGCGCGGCTTGCGCGTGCTGCGCCTGATCGAGCACCTGGCCAGCGCCAGCCAGCCCCTGACCCTGTCGCAGCTGGCCACGCGCATGCAGGTGCCGAAGGCGAGCATGATGCGTTTGCTCGATACCCTGGAGCAGCACGGCTATGTGCTGCGCACGCCCGTGGGGCGCGGCTACGTGCCCGGCGCCGCTTCCACCAACCTGGCGCTGGCGACCCTGCGCAACAATGCCCTGATCCGCGTCAGCCGCAGCATCCTGGGCAGCCTGGTGGCCGTCACGGGCGAGACGTGCAATCTGGCGATACCCGAGGGCAATGCGATCGTGTATGTGGACCGGGTGGAAACGCAGGAAGCACTGCGCCTGCACCTGGTGCTGGGCACGCGCGCGCCCATGCATTGCACGGCCAGCGGAAAATTATTTCTGGCGCACATGACCTTGCTGGAGCGGCGCGAATTGCTGGCCATGCTGGGCCTGGAAGCGCGCACGCCGAAAAGCATCACGGATCCCGCGCTGCTGGAACGCGAGATCGTGCGCATCGCCCGCCTGGGCATCGGCATCGACGACGAGGAATTCGTGCACGGCATGGTGGCCGTGGCCGTGCCCATCTGCGCGGCCGACGGGCGCATCGTGGCGGCCGTGGCCTGCCACGCGCCCGTGGCGCGCAAGTCCGTGGAGCAGCTGCTGCAGCACGTGCCGCAGCTCAAGGAGGCGGCCGTGAAACTGCGGCCGCTATTGCTGGCGGAAAACAGCTAGGGTTTCAAGACCTTCGCTACTTTTGCGGCTCTAAGGCGGAACGCATCGGGCATGCCCGAGCCCAGCAGCGGTCGTAGATACAGGCGGAAAGCGTCCGTCACATCCGTGCCGCTGGCGCTGATGAATTCGTCCTCCATGGTGCGCGTCTTGCCCGCCACCTCGGTGAGCGGCAGCAGTTCATAATCGACGGAATAGAAGCCCGTGCGCTTGATGGCAACAGAGCCGTCACGCTCGCCCCACATGGCGAATTGCACCGCCTTTTCACCCACCTCGCGCGCTTCGCGCTGGTCGACGTCGGAAACGCAGCCGATGAAGGAGCGCTGCAGGTAGCCGAAGGTATCGCCGCGCACGCGCTTGATGCCAAGTTTCGCCTTGATTTCGTCGCACAGCAGGTCGGCCAGCGCGCCCGTGCCGGACAATTGCACGTTGCCGTGCGCGTCGCGTTCGACTTCATTGCCCACCTGCCTGGCGAGCAGGCTGGCGATCGGCTCGCCCGAGGCGTCGTGGATGCCTTCCGAGACGGCGATCACGCAGCGGCCATATTTTTCATACGTCGCCTTGACGTCGGCGAGGAACTGTTCCAGCACGAAGACGCGCTCGGGCAGGTAGATCAGGTGCGGCCCATCGTCGGGGAACTTCTTGCCCAGCGCCGAGGCCGCCGTCAGGAAGCCCGCGTGGCGGCCCATCACCACGCCCACGTAGACCCCGGGCAAGGCCGCGTTGTCCAGGTTGGCGCCGGCGAACGCTTGCGCGACGAAGCGCGCGGCGGACGGAAAGCCGGGCGTGTGGTCGCTGCCCACCAGGTCGTTGTCGATGGTTTTCGGGATATGGATGCAGCGCAGCGGATAGCCGGCCTTGTGCGCTTCTTCGCTGACGATGCGCACCGTGTCGGACGAGTCGTTGCCGCCGATGTAAAAGAAATGTTCGATCTCGTGCGCGCGCAGCACTGCGAAGATTTGCTGGCAGTAGGCGATGTCCGGCTTGTCGCGCGTGGAGCCGAGCGCCGACGAGGGCGTGGCGGCCACCAGCTCCAGGTTATGGCTGGTTTCCTGCGTCAGATCAACGAATTCTTCATTGACGATGCCGCGCACCCCGTGCAGCGCCCCATATACGCGCGTGACGTGCTGGAAACGCCGCGATTCGAGCACCACGCCCACCAGCGACTGGTTGATGACGGCGGTGGGACCGCCCCCTTGGGCGACAAGAATTTTTCCAGACGGCATGGGTTTTCCTCGTGAGTGGAACGGCCCTCCAGCCTACTCCTTTTTTGCCGCCGCGCTGGCTTTTCCGATGTGCTTGTCGAGGAATTTTTCGCTCTGCTGCCAGAAGTCGACATGGGTTTGCGGCAAGACCCAGTCGTGCCCTTCGTCGCCATACTCTATCCATTGCGCTTGCGCACTGCTCTTGCGGATGGCGTCAAACAGCGCGCGCGCATCGGACATGGGCACGATGTGGTCGGTGTAGCCGTGGGCCATCAGCAGCGGCGCGGTGATGCGGGCCGGCTGGTGGCGTGGCGAGTTATCGCGCAGCAAGGCCTTGTCCTTGTCCGCATCGCCCAGCAGCATGGCCAAGGTGTATTGCTCATCGCTGTTGCGCAAATCGTCATCGAGCCACCAGTTGACTTCATCCTTGAGTTCGCGCAAATCGGGGATGCTGGACCAGGCGATGCCGCAGCGGAACAGGCCCGCATCGCGCTGCAAACCCATCAGGGTGGCATAGCCGCCGTAGCCGCCGCCGGCCAGGCAGATGCGCTGCGGATCGGCGATGCCTTCGCCAATCGCCCAGCGCGCCGCATCGGCGATATCGTCCTGCATGGCCAGGCCCCATTGTTTCCATCCTGCTTGGAAATGCCGCGCGCCCAGTCCCGTGCTGCCACGGTAGTCGGGTTCCAGCACGGCATAGCCGCGCGACGCCAGAAACTGGCTGTCCGGCTGCCAGCCCCAGTCGCCGCGCTGCCACGGACCATCATGGATCAGCACCACCAGCGGCAGCTGGCGGCCTTTCCCCTTGGGCAAGGTGAGCCAGGCGGGCAGCGTCAAGCCATCGCGCGCTTTGATGTGCAGCAATTGTCTGGACGCCATGCGTTCGGCGGCAACGGCGGGATAGGCTTTTCCCAGGGGAATCAACTTGCCGCTTGCCCGCTCGAACAGGCGATAAATGGGCGGCTGGACATCGGACCAGCTCGACACCAGCACCCACGGTGCATCCGTGCGCTGCGCTACGCTCAGCGTATTGACGGTGGCGGGCAGGCGCGCATTGACGGCCAGCTGCATGGCCTGCATGTCCGCATCGAGCCACAAGGTGGTTTCCGCATCCGTCCTGTAGCGGATGCCCAGCAGTCTGGCATCGTTATGCACCATGGTGGCCTGGATATCATAGTCGGGCGAGGCGAGCACGGGGGCGCCATCGAGGCGCTGGTTTTGCTGGTCGAAACGGTACAGCGCCAGCTTGTCGCCGCCATTGCGCGCATACACATACAACTGCCCGTCCGGTGCGAGGAAGGCGGGGGCGATGGCTACGCCGTTTGCATCCGCCGGCATCACCTGCGCCAGCTTGCGCCAGGTGCCGGCCGGGCGGTCGAAGGTGTAGGCCATGTTGCGCTTCTCCGCGAACTCCTTGTCCATGCGCCAGGCCACGCCCGAGTCGCTCATCCAGTACAGCAGGTCGGGCGGCATGTTGACGGTTTCGTAGCCGCCCGTCAGCGTATTGAGGCGGCCCGTCGAGGTATCGGTGATCGAGTTCAGGCGGCTCAGATGGGTGCGCCAGACGTAGACGAAGTTGCCCGTCTGCGCGCTGATATGGTCGATCAGGAAGGTCGACCATGGCTGCAGCAGCATGCCCGGCTTGTCGCGCACGATGCCTTCGCGGGTGGCCAGCTGGCGGTAGCCGCTGCCGTCCTTGTTGACGGCGAACATGCCCGATGCAAACCGCTGCCTTCCCTGGCCGCGTTGCCGGTCCACCAGGCTGTAGGCCAGGCGATCGTTATTGACCCACTGGAAATTGGCGATATCCGCATCGTTGAAATAGGCCACCACCGTCGCCTGCATGCTGGCCAGGTCCAGCACGCTCAGGCGCACCCGCTGGCGCTCGCCGGCCGGCAGTACGCGCATCGCCAGGAAACGCCCATCGGGCGACAGCGTGGCGCCGCCCAGCGAGCGGGGAGCAAAGAACAGGCTGGCCGGCAAGGCCGATGCGGATGCCCCTGCGGCAGTGGGCGCTGCCGGGGTCGCCAGCGTTTCCTGGGCTTGCGCCTGCGCAAATGGCAGGGGCGCCAGCGCCAGCAACAGGGGGAACAGCAGGCGGCGGGGCAGGCGGCGTAACATCGACAACATCATTCTTTCTCTTTCGGTGATCCGTGACAAATGCACGGGGAAGCGCACGGGCAAGCGCATGCGTGCGCTGTGGCCTTACTGGCTGGCGCTGCCAGGACCGATATTGCGGTCCAGGAATTTCTCGACGCGCTGCCAGAAGTCCACGCGCGTGGCCGGCAAGGCCCAGCCGTGGCCTTCCGTGGCGTATTCCACCCATTCCACCTGCGCATTGGTTTTGCGTACGGCATCGTAGAACTGGCGGCCGTGCGGGAGCGGCACGCGCTGGTCGGCGCTGCCGTAGGCCAGCAGCAGCGGCTGGGTGATGCGCGCCGCCTGCTGCAGCGGCGAGGTGGCCTTGAACTGGGCCGCATCCTTGACGGGGTCGCCGATCAGCACGGGCATGCCGTACTGGCGGTAGTGCTCGGAAACGTTGGAGTAGCCGCCCCAGCTGCCGTTGCGCAGCAGGTCGATGTCGGTGACGCCCAGCCAGTCGATGCCGCAGCGGTACAGGTCCGGGTCGTTGATCAGGCCCATCAGTGTGGCATAGCCGCCATAGCTGGCGCCGGCGATGCAGATGCGGCGCGGGTCGGCGATGCCCTGGGCAATGGCCCAGCGCGCGCCATCGGCGATGTCGTCCTGCATTTTCAAGCCCCATTGCTTCCAGCCCGCCTTGAAGTGATGCTCGCCGTAACCGGTGCTGCCGCGGTATTCCGGTTCCAGCACGACATAGCCGCGCGAGGCGAGGAACTGGCTTTCCGCATCCCAGTCCCAGCTGTTGCGCACCCAGGGGCCGCCATGCACGAGCACCACCATCGGGCGCATTTTGACCTGTCCCTTGGGCAGGGTCAGCCAGGCGGGAATGTCGAGGCCATCGCGGGCCTTGTAGTGGCGCAAATCCTTGTTCGCCATCTGCGATGGCAGGATGGCGGGATGAGCACTGCCCAGCACGCTCAAGCTGGCGGTGTCGCTGTTAAACAGGTAGTACGTGACAGGCATGGTGTCCGACACGCTGCGCACCAGGATGAAAGGCGTGGCCGAACGCCAGCCCGTGGACAGGCTGTTGATGCTCATGGGCAGCATGCCATTTACCTGTTTTTGCAGCGCCTGCATCTTTTCGTCGAGCCACTGCGTGGTTTGCGCATCCGTTTCATAGCGCAGGCCCAGCAGGCGGTCATTGGCGCCCAGCATTTCCGCGTGCACGTCGAAGTCCGCTGACGCAGCCAGCGGCGTGTCGTCGATACGGTTCTTTTCCAGGTCATAGCGGTACAGCGCCTGCTTGTCGCTGCCATGCCGGGCATGCACGTACAAGGTGCCGTCGGGCGCAAAGAAGGCGGGCGAGAAGGCGTCCTTGCCGCCGTGATAGGCATCGAAACGGGCCAGCACGCGCCATGGCGCCTCGGCGCTGTCGCGGTAGTACGTGACCTCATTGCCGCCGTCAGGCGCCTGCGCGATGCGCAATTGCCCCTGCTTGTCGAACAGCCAGTTGCGCGCGCCGGCCGGCTGCGCCACCGTCCGGGAGATGCCGGTGCTGGTATTGAGGCGCAGCAGCGCCAGGTCGTGGATCTCGCCGGGACGGGTAAAGTCCGGCTGCACGACAAAGACGTCGTCCGATTGCTGGTCGCCGATGCTTTGCAGCAGGAAGGTGTTCCACGGCAGCATCAATATGGCGCGCTTGTTCTGGCGCGACTCGTTGCGCGTCACCAGTTGCCGGTAATTGCCGCCATCGGCGTTGACGGCATACAGGCCCGCGCCATAACGCAGGGCGCCCTGCGCCAGCTGCCGGTCCGCCAGGTCGAAGACGAGACGCTGGTCGTTGACCCAGCGGAAGGTATTCACATCGGCATCGCTGAAGAACGCCACCACCTTCACCTGCATGCTGGCCAGTTCCAGCACGGCCAGGCGCACGCGCTGGCCGGGAGGCGCCACGCGCACGGCCAGGCGGCGGCCGTCAGGCGACAGAATGGCGCCGCTGAACGAGGTGCTGTCGAAAAAATGTTCGATGGGAATTCGTGCGCCTGGCGTGGCGGGTGCGGGGGCAGCCGTGGCTGGCGGCGCATCGGCCGCCCATGCGGCCGGGGTGCCGGCAAGAGCGCACAGGGACGCGAACAGTGCTGCGTAAAACGGTTTGGCAAACATGTGTTCCTTTTGAGCGTGGCATTGATGTCATGCGGGTGGCTATCTGCAGCGTAAGGCGGGCTGCATGGTCTGTGGTGGCGCTGGAAGGCCGCCCCGTCGCGCTGCCAGCAAGCGCTGCGGCGCTGCGGCCAGTGTCGCCGTCACCGTCCAGGGTGGGTGCTGGCGGAACGGCTCTGGTGGCATGGGTGCGCTATGGGGCGGTGGCCGGAGCGGGCGCCGGCGCGCCGGCAGGCGCTGCCGTACTGGCCGCACCGATGCTACGGGCCAGCAATTTTTCCGCGCGGGACCAGAAGTCGACATTGTTTTTCTGCAGTGCCCAGCCGTGGCCTTCCTCGCTGTACAGCACCCATTCGACATGCGGGTTGGTCTTGCTGACCGCCTGGTAGAACAGGCGGCCCTGGCTGGCTGGTACGCGGTGGTCGGCGCCGCCGTAGCCGAGCAGCAAGGGTTGCGTGATGCGGGCCGCCTGCTGCAGCGGCGAGGTGGCCTTCAGCTGTGCCGCATCAAGCACGGCGTCGCCGACCATGTCCTTCATTCCGCTTTTCTTGTAGGAATCGGCCAGGTCGGAATCGCCCGTCCAGTGTCCGTCGCGCATCATGTTGATGTCGGTGACGCCGATCCAGTTGATGCCGCACTTGAACAGATCAGGATCGTTGAGCAGGCCCATCAGGGTGGAGTAGCCGCCATAGCTGGCACCGGCGATGCAGATGCGCTGCGGGTCGGCATAGCCGTTGGCGATGGCCCAGCGGGCGCCGTCGGCGATGTCGTCCTGCATTTTCAAACCCCATTGTTTCCAGCCGGCCTTATAGTGGGCGTGACCATAGCCGGTGCTGCCGCGGTAGTCCGGCTCCAGCACGGCATAGCCGCGCGAGGCGAGGAACTGGGTTTCGCGGTTCCAGTTCCAGTGGCCGCCGCGCACCCAGGGGCCGCCATGCACCATGACCACCATGGGCAGGTTCTTGCCGCTGTGGCCTTTGGGCAGGGTCAGGTAGGCTGGAATGCTGAGGCCATCGCGCGCCTGGTAGCGTACCAGGCGCTTGTGCGACATTTTCAATGGATCGATGGCAGGGTGGCTGTTGCCTACGGGCATGAGCTGGCCGGACTCCGTATTGAAGATGAGGACGCTGGCTGGCTGCACGTCGGAACTGGCCGTGACCAGCACGAAAGGCGTGGCTGGCCGTTTCGCCACAGAAATGGTGTTGACGGTCGCCGGCAGCAAGGCATCGATCCTGGACTGGATGGCGTCGAGTGGCTTGTCGAACCAGATCGTGCCGCTGGCATCGGTTTCAAAACGCATGCCCAGCAATTTGTCGGCGCCCTGAACGGGGATGCCGGAAAAATCGTAGCCTGGCGTGTTGGCCAGCGGCGCGCCGTCGATGGCATCCTTCGCCAGGTCATAGCGGTAGACCGCTTCCGTGCCCTTGTATGGCGCGTGCACATAGAAATTACCCTTGGCATCAAAGAAAGCCGGCGAAAAATCGCCGCCCTTCGCTTGATACACATCGCTTTCGCGCAGCTTGCGCCACGGTGTCTGGGCATTGTCGCGGTAAAAAATGCTGCGCTTGTTTTCCTTGACCACCAGTGCGATGCGCACTTCGCCTTGCTGGTCGAGCAGCCAGCCCTGGGCATCGGCCAGGGTGGCGGCCACCTGGCTGATGCCCGTCACCGTATTGACCCGCAGCACTCTTTCCGATGGCACGCCGGTGGTGCTGAAGCTCGCTTCCGTCACGTAGATGTCGTCGTTGCCGGGATTGCCGCTGGGGCTGAGCAGGCGCGTGTTCCAGCTCAGCATCTCGCGCGTGCTGCTGGCGCTTTTCTTCGAATAGGTGTTGCTGGCCAGCTGGCGGTAGCCGCTGCCGTCGATATTGATGGCATACAGGCCCGGTCCGTACTGGATATCTCCTTGAGCAATATTGCGGTCCATTACGCTATACACGACACGCCGCTCGTTGACCCAGGCGATGCTGCTGATATCGGCGTCCTCGAACGACGTCAGGCCATTCACCTTCATGCTCGGCAAGTCGACCGTGTACAGCTGCACCCGTCCGCCCTTGGCACTGACCAGCACGGCGACATGGCGTCCGTCCGGCGAGAGCACGGCGCCGCTCAGGGCGGCATTGGCAAAGAAGTCGGCGATGGGGACCGCCGCTGCCGTCGCTGGCGGGGCCGCGGCATGGGCTGGCAGGCTGGCAAAACTGGATAACAGGGCACTCAGGGTGAGACAGGCAAGGCTGGACCGCATGGTTACTCCGGATTGAATTGCTAGATTGAATATTCAATTGAATATTGTTTCTCCAAGGCTATCATTTGCCGGCGCTTTTAGCGAGTCCAGAGTGTTTTTTTTATGTCATTATTCCGGCGCGCGGATATGCTCCACCAGTCCCGTGCTGCGGCGTCCCGGCGCCGGTGTCAGCCAGCTGACCAGCGCGGCGGCCGCCAGGCCCGCCGGCACGCCGAAAATGCCGGCGGAAATGGGCGCGATATGCAGCCATTGTCCTGCAGCAGTTCCACCCAGCATGGGACTCGTGTGCAACATGTAATACAGGCACACGCCAAAGCCCGCCAGCATGCCCGCCAGCGCGCCCTGGTAGTTGGCGCGTTGCCAGAATACCCCCAGCACCAGCGGCGGAAACAGGGTCGAGGCGGCCAGCGAAAAGGCGATGCCCACCAGCGACAGGATGTCGGCCGGCTTTTGCGAGGCCGCGTAGGCGGCGATGAAGGCCACGGCCAGCAGGAGCAGCTTGGAAATCGTCACGCGCTTTTGCGTCGAGGCGGTTGGGTCGACCACCTTGTAATAGATGTCGTGCGAGAGGGCGTTCGAGATGGCCAGCAGCAAGCCGTCCGCCGTCGACAGGGCGGCGGCCAGGCCGCCAGCCGCCACCAGGCCGGAAATCACGTAGGGCAGGCCGGCGATCTCGGGCGTGGCCAGCACCAGTACGTCGGCATCGATGGCAATTTCCGCAAGCTGCACGATGCCGTCGCGGTTGACGTCGACGATGCTGATCAATGGGCTGAGCTTGTCCACATTGGCCCAGTACGACACCCAGGTGGGCAGGTTGGCGTATTGCGTGCCCACCAGCGCGGAATAGATATCGTATTTGACCAGCACGGCCAGCGCGGGAATCGTGAGATAGATCAGGAGGATGAAGAACAGGGTCCAGAACACGGAGACGCGCGTCTCGTGCACGGATGGGGTGGTGTACGAGCGCATCAGGATATGCGGCAGGGCGGCCGTGCCCAGCATCATGCAGAACACGAGGGCGAGAAAATTATTGCGCTTGATGTCGGACTGTTCCCGGTCCGGCGCGGGAAACGGCTGCGCGTGCGGCGTGATGGGTTCGGCGCGCTTCTGGTTGTGGGCCTGCGCCGCCTGCCACAGCACGCGGGCTTCCTCGGGGCTTTTCGGATAGGCGATCAGCGCACGCTCCGCATTGCGGATGTCCAGCAGCGAGGCATTGCGCTGGCGCAGGTTGTCGAGCTGGCGCTGGGCGGCCAGATGGCCTTGCTCCCAGGCGGCAGGCAAGCCGTCGATGCGCGCCTGGTAGCTGATGGCGCGCTGGCGGAAGATGGCGCGCACCTCGTTTTCCCTGGGATCCGCTTCCAGAACGTGTTCGCGCGCGCTCAGCTGCGGCAAGACTTTACCGTAGGCGATCTGCGGCACGGGGTTGTCCGCATGCTTGACGGACAGCCACATGGCGGGAATCAGAAAGGCGATCAGGATGATGATGTACTGCGCCACCTGCGTCCACGTGATGGCGCGCATGCCGCCGAGAAATGAGCAGACCAGGATGCTGGCCAGGCCCAGGAAGATGCCGACGGAGAAATCCACGCCCGTGAAGCGCGAGGCGATCAGGCCGACCGCATAGATCTGCGCCACCACATAGGTAAACGAGACGATGATGGTGGCAGCCACGGCCACCACGCGCACGGCGGCGCCACGGCTGTCGCGCCCGCTGCCGTAGCGGGCGGCGAGGAAGTCGGGAATCGTGTACTGGCCGAACTTGCGCAGGTAGGGCGCGATCAGCAATGCCACCAGGCAGTAGCCGCCCGTCCAGCCCATGATAAAGGCCAGGCCGTCGAAGCCGTTCAGGTACAGGCCGCCCGCCAGGCTGATGAAGCTGGCTGCCGAGATCCAGTCGGCGGCCGTGGCCATGCCGTTGAACATGGCCGGCACCCGGCGTCCCGCCACATAGTATTCGGTGACGTTCGAAGTGCGGCTGATGACGCCGATGGTGGCGTACAGGGTGATGGTGACGAGCATGAACAGGTAGCCGATCCAGGTGCGCGGCATGCCCTCCTGTTCCAGCACCGTCAGGGCCAGCAGGAAGGCGGCGAAACCGGCGGAAAACAGCAGATAGTAGCGGCACAGGCGGGCAAAGAAACTGCGCTGGCCGCTCATGCTTGCTCTCCGGCATGGAAGGCGCGGTCGAGGCGGCGCATGCGCCACGCATAGCAGCCGATGATGGCCAGGTAGACGAGCGAGGCGCCCTGGGCCGCCATGTAGAAGGGCAGGGGCCAGCCGAACAGATTCAGGTGCAGCAGTTCGCGCGCGAAAAACACGGTCAGAAAGCCCGTCAGCAGCCAGATGGTGAGCAGGATGACGGTCAGGCGCCGCGTCGCTTTCCAGTGGGTAGCGAGGCGCTGCTGGTGCTCGGCAGTGGGCGTGCGCGCCGCCCGCTCGGGCGTCGCGGCGGGGCTCGGCTTATCCATACGTGATGTCATCCTCTTCTGGCGTCTCCGGCAACAGCAGGGCAATGCTCAGGCGCAGCAAAGTGCCCGGCATTTTCGGCGATTGGGCGCGCGGATTATTAAAAATGTCGACTTCGGCGCCATGCTGCTGGGCGATTTCCCGCACGATGGCCAGGCCCAGGCCGCTGCCGTCGGCATTGCTGCCGAGGATGCGGTAAAAGCGTTCAAACACGTGCGCCCGCTCGGCCGGCGCAATGCCGGGCCCGGTATCTTCCACTTCCAGGATGGCCAGTTCAAGCGTGCTGCGCACGCGCACCGTGACGCTGCCGCCGGCCGGCGTGTAGCGCAGGGCATTGTCGATCAGGTTGCTGAGCAGTTCACGCAGCATCATGGCGTTGCCGGAAATCATGATGGGATACGCGGCTTGCTCGAAGCCCAGGTCGATATGCTGGGCAAACGAGGCTTGTACCCAGTCCTGCACCACGCCGCGCGCCAGTTCGCTCAATTCGAGCGGTGCAAAGGCCGTGCCCGCCTGTGGCTGGTTTTCCGCGCGCGCCAGGGCCAGCAGCTGATTCACCAGGCGCGTGGCCGCTTCGGAACTTTTCGCCAGCTGCAGCAGCGAGCGGTGGATTTCATCGTGGTCGGTCTGGCGCAAGGCCAGCTCGGACTGCATGCGCATGCCGGCCAGCGGCGTTTTCATCTGGTGCGCCGCATCGGCGATGAAGCGTTTCTGCATGTCGATCGACAGCGACAGGCGCGACAGCATTTCATTGAGCGAGCCCACCAGTGGCGTGATTTCCTCGGGCACCTGGCCCGATTCGATGGGACTCAAATCGTCGGGCGGCCGCGCGCGTATGCGTTCCTGCAACTGCGCCAGCGGCGACAGGCCGCGCGCCAGGGCAAACCAGACCAGGGCCAGGATCACGGGCAGGATGATGAACTGCGGCAAAATCACGCCCTTGATGATTTCATTGGCCAGCTGGGCGCGCTTTTCCAGGGTCTCGGCCACCTGCACCAGCGCGCGGCGCGGCTCGTCCTCGGTGCTGGCCGGCATGTCGAGATAGGTAAACGCCACGCGCACGGGCGTGCCGTGGATGGTGTCGTTGCGGAACAGCACCATGCCGCTGCGGTACTTGTCGGGGTCCTGCGGCGGCGGCAGGTCGCGGTCGCCGTCGAGATACTCGCCGCGTCCGCCCACCACCAGGTAATACAGGGTGTCGACATCGTCGCCGCGCAGGAAGTCGCGGCCCTTGTTGTTGCTGTTGCGTTCGGGAACGTGGCGCAGCAATTCGCCATCGGCCTGCTTGACCTGCTGCGTCAGCACGGTGACGCTGTCTTCCAGCGCATGGTCGAAGGGCTGGTTGGCGATGCCCTTGGCCACCAGGTAGGTGATGGCGATACTCATGGGCCACAGCAGCAGCAAGGGCGCCAGCATCCAGTCGAGGATTTCGCCAAACAGCGAATGCTGGATCGTGTCATCCTGTTCCGTCGTGGGCGGCTCGAACCAGTCGTCGTCAGTGGCCTCGTCCGTAGGCGCCTCGCGCGCTTTCACTTGCTGGCCGGTCCATGGGCCTGGCCTTCAGCCGCGCCCGCTTCAGCGTTCAGGCGCGCCGCTTCCGAGTATTTCTCCAGGCAATAGCCGAGGCCGCGTACCGTGGCGATGCGCACGCCGCCCACTTCGATCTTCTTGCGCAGGCGGTGCACATACACTTCGATGGCGTTGTTCGACACTTCCTCGCCCCATTCGCACAGGTGGTCGACCAGCTGTTCCTTCGAGACCAGGCGGCCGGTGCGGCCCAGCAGGATTTCCAGCAAACCCAGTTCGCGCGCCGACAGGTCGAGCATCTGGTCGTTGATGTAGGCGCTGCGCCCCACCTGGTCATAGCTGAGCGGGCCGTGCTTGATGATGGTGGCGCCGCCGCCCGCGCCGCGCCGCGTCAGGGCGCGCACTCTTGCCTCCAGTTCCGACAGGGCGAACGGCTTGGCCATATAATCATCGGCGCCGAGGTCGAGGCCGTTTACGCGTTGCTCGATGGAATCGGCGGCAGTCAGGATCAGCACGGGCAGCAGCGAAGCGCGTGCGCGCAGGCGGCGCAGCACTTCCAGTCCGGACATTTTTGGCAGGCCCAGGTCGAGGATCAGCAAGTCGAATTCCTGGGTGGACAGGGCGGTATCGGCCTCTTGCCCTGTCTTGACGTAATCGATCGCATAACCGGATTGGCGCAGTGAGCGGGTCAGGCCGTCGGCCAGCACGCTATCGTCTTCGGCAAGTAAAATACGCATGGTCAGGCTTCCTATGCTTGCAGCGGTAGAAGCTTGTATTGTGTTTCATTTTCCGCAAGGTGGCGAGTTTTTGTGAAAAACAAGGGTTGTATTGATCTGTTTCAAAACAAATCCACGTTCCGCTTGCATTGAGCACTGTTTTTTTATACAGTAGTGTCTGTAACGAATTTAACCCCGCGCTGAATTTAACCCACCGAATTTAACCGACGCGCTAAATCTCAGGCTGAAAGAACATATGGACGATAAAAAAGCTGTAGTACCCGCATCGGAAAAAGCCAAGGCGCTCGCCGCCGCGCTGGCGCAGATCGAGAAGCAGTTTGGCAAAGGTTCGGTCATGCGCATGGATGCCAGCGCCCCGATCGAAGAAGTGCAAGTCGTGTCGACCGGTTCGCTCGGCCTGGATATCGCGCTGGGCGTGGGCGGCTTGCCGCGCGGCCGCGTGGTGGAAATCTACGGTCCGGAATCGTCGGGTAAAACCACCTTGACCCTGCAAACCATCGCGGAAATGCAAAAACTGGGCGGCACCTGCGCCTTTATCGATGCCGAGCACGCGCTCGACGTCGGTTATGCGCAAAAGCTGGGCGTGAACCTGCATGAACTGCTGATCTCGCAACCGGATACGGGCGAGCAGGCGCTGGAAATCTGCGACGCCCTCGTGCGTTCGGGCAGCGTCGACCTGGTCGTCATTGACTCCGTGGCCGCACTGACGCCACGTGCCGAGATCGAAGGCGACATGGGCGATTCCCTGCCAGGCCTGCAAGCGCGTCTGATGTCGCAAGCCCTGCGCAAGCTGACCGGCTCCATCAACCGCACGAATACCCTGGTCATCTTCATCAACCAGATCCGCATGAAGATCGGCGTGATGTTCGGCAGCCCGGAAACCACCACCGGTGGTAACGCGCTGAAATTCTACGCTTCCGTGCGCCTGGATATCCGCCGCACCGGCTCGATCAAGTCGGGCGACGAAGTGATCGGCAACGAAACCAAGGTCAAGGTCGTCAAGAACAAGATTGCGCCGCCATTCAAGGAAGCGCACTTCGACATCCTGTACGGCGCCGGCACCTCGCGCGAAGGCGAAATCCTGGACCTGGGCTCGGATGCCAAGATCGTGGAGAAATCCGGTTCGTGGTACAGCTACAACGGCGAACGCATCGGCCAGGGCAAGGACAATGCCCGCGCCTTCCTGCAAGAGCGTCCGGCGCTGGCGCGCGAGATCGAAAACAAGGTCCGCGCCTCGCTGGGCGTGCGTGAACTGCCGCCGCTGGCTGCTGAAAAGCCGGAAAAAGCCGATAAAGCCGCCGACAAGGCTGCCAAGGCTGCGGAAGCCAAGCCAGAGTAGCGCGGATTAGCGCGGCAAAGCCGCGCGTAATCCGACAACACCACAGACGTCAACAATGTTGTCGGATTACGGCCCAAGGGGCCTAATCCGACCTACGCATGGCTTGCCGCAAGGTGTGACCATGATCGCCGTCCCGCGCTGCTGCGCCGGGCGGCGATTGTGTTTGGGTGGTGTGATTTTGGAGTGAGCGTGAAATGAAAGACAAGGTGGGGGTATGGCCGCAGTACAACTAAGCCTGAAGGGCAGGGCGCTACGTTTTTTGTCGATGCGTGAACACAGCCGCATGGAATTGCGCCGCAAGCTGCAGCGGCACGCGCAGGAGGGCGACGACGTGGAAGCCTTGCTCGACAGCCTGGAGAAAGCCAACTGGCTGTCGCAGGAGCGCTTTTCCGAATCGCTGATCCACCGCCGCTCGGCCCGCTTTGGCAATAGCCGCATCATGGCCGAACTGCAAAGCCATGGCATCGGCGGCGAAGCGCTGCAGGAACTCAAGGCGGGTCTGGCGGAAGGGGAAACGGCACGCGCCTGCGAAGTCTGGCGCCGCAAGTTCGGGCAAGTGGCACAGGATGCAGAGCAGCGCAACAAGCAGATGCGCTTCCTGATGCAGCGCGGCTTTTCCCAGCGCGCCGTGCAGGTGGCCCTCAAGGGGCTGGACCCGGACGAGGAATAAGGCAGGCTGCGGCGGCCACCGCCACCGCCACCATGGCGCCATGGTCACGGTGCCTGGCGTTCCGCCAGCCCAGCCCAGCCCGCCTCGCCTCGGCCCGGCTCGGCCCCTGTGTCGCCTTGCCCATGCCACGCCTGGCGGCCTGCCACGAACTGGGCTTTCAAACGCGCTCTGTTTCCCGTATGGCGCCGCCGTGCGATCGGGTATGCTGGCGCTCGAATGCTGTGCGCTGCGCGCAGCGCCACTGACCGTGACAGGACGCGAGATGAGCAACTGGAATGCCGGCTATATGGCCGAAATCGCCTATACCTATGGCTATTACGAAGAATTGAACCCCTTGCGCCTGCGGCTGCCCCTGCTGGCCGCCGGCCTGGCCTTGCCGGCCAGCGGCACGGCGTGCGAGCTGGGTTTTGGCCAGGGCGTCAGCGCCAACATCCATGCGGCGGCATCGGCCACGCGCTGGCATGGCAATGATTTCAACCCGTCCCAGGCCGCCTTTGCGCAGGAACTGGCCAGCGCGTCCGGCGCCGGCGCGCAGTTCACGGATGAATCGTTCGCGCAGTTTTGCCGCCGCGACGACTTGCCTGATTTCGACTATATCTGCCTGCACGGGATCTGGAGCTGGGTCTCGGCGGAAAACCGCGCACTGATCGTCGACTTCCTGCAGCGCAAGCTGAAAGTGGGCGGCGTCGCCTACATCAGCTATAACACGCAGCCAGGCTGGAGCGCCATGATGCCGATGCGCGACTTGCTGGCCGAACATAGCCGCGTCATGAGCGCACCGGGCGTGGGCGTGCTGGCCAGAGTCGACGGCGCCATCGATTTCGTCGACCGGATGATCGCCACGCAACCGCGCTACCTGGAAGCCTATCCCCTGCTGGCGGACCGCTTCGAGAAACTCAAGGCGCTGGACCGCAATTATGTGGCGCACGAATACTTCAATGCGGATTGGCAACCGATGGCCTTTTCGCGCCTTGCCGCCATGCTGGGCGAAGCCAAGCTGGAGTTTGCCGCGTCCGCCAACTACACGGCGCTGGTCGACATGCTGAACCTGACGGCCGAGCACCAGCAATTCCTGGCCGAGATTCCCGATCCCACCTTCCGCGAAACGACGCGCGCCTTCCTCGTCAACGAACAGTTCCGCAAGGATTACTGGGTCAAGGGCGCGCGCCGGCTGACGCCGCTCGCCCAGGCGAGCGCCTTGCGGGCCGTGCGCGTGATGCTGGCCGTGCCGCGCGACGAAGTGGTGCTGAGCGTGCATGGCGTGCTGGGCGACGCCGATATGGACGAGCGCGTGTATGCGCCCGTGCTCGATGCCATGGCGGACCATCGCGTCTACACGATAGGCGAGCTGGAGCAGCAACTGCAACTGGCGGGCAGCGACGCCGGCCTGGCCGCCTTGCTGCAGATCGTGCTGATTCTCGTCAGCAAGGGCAGCGTGCTGGCCGTCCAGGACGAGGCCGGCATCGCCGTGGCGCGGCCGCAGACAGCGCGCCTGAATGCGCACCTGCTGACGCTGGCGCTGGAGCGGACGGATCTGCATATCCTCGCCAGTCCCCTGACGGGGGGCGGCGTGGTTGTATCGCATTTACAACAGCTATTCCTGTGCGCGCAGCTGCAAGGTGCTGCAACGCCGCAGGACTGGGTGCGCGCGACGTGGCCCGTGCTGCTGCGCCTGAACCAGTTGCTGACCAGGGATGGACAGCCCTTGCTGACGGAAGAGGAAAACCTGGCCGAGCTGCTGGCGCACGCGGAGTATTTTGCCACGCGCACCTTGCCGGTTCTGCGCGCCTTGGGCGTGGCCGACTGAGGCGGGGCGGCGGGCAGGCAGGCAAGGCCTGCATGCCTGTAATTAGTTATTTGAATCGTGAATGGCGGTCATTTGTTTTGCGATTTTCATCAATAATTTCAGGCGGGCGGCAAGACCAATAAAAAATTATGTTGCGGCGCAACTAGCGCCCTGTGTGCTACACTTTTA
>RCUS01000160.1_pt1 | contig 51848 bp, 48 predicted proteins | sample 2166221 | NCBI WGS metagenome assembly RCUS01 (sample SAMN09932758, study PRJNA488358) | compost metagenome | isolation source: compost soil in cyclohexanecarboxylic | place: Germany: Experimental Botanical Garden
TGATTGTCGATGGCTTGAAGCGGGCGACAATATTGCTGGAAGGCGTCGTAGAGAATGGGAACGCAACCGTCAGTCACTGAGGAATTTGCAGAGAAAGTTGGCGGACAAGCGCAAACGCTCGGGTCTCGCCAATGCCATGTTGCAGCAAATGGCTGTCGAGCATATTTTTCAATAAGCCTATGCAGCTCGCAAAAACGCAGCTATCCACCGCTTTCGGCTCCGCACAGGCAAAAAAATACCGCGCCTGGCGCGGTATGGAAAGCGGTGCCGTCACTCAGGACGTCGGCGCCGGTACTTCCCGCCCCTCGTCGCGCCGCGCATAGCGCTGCGCGATCACGGCGCAGATCATCAACTGGATCTGGTGGAACAGCATCAGCGGCAGGATCACCATGCCCAGCGAGTGGGTGGCAAACAGCACCTTGGCCATCGGCACGCCGCTGGCCAGGCTTTTCTTCGAGCCGCAGAAAACGATGGCGATCTCGTCTTCCTTGGAAAAGCCCAGGCGGCGGCTGATGAAAGTCATCAGGCCCAGCACCAGCGCCAGCAGCACGATGCTGAACACGCCCAGGGCGACCAGCGTTTCCACGGAAATCGTATGCCACAGGCCTTCACTGACGGCTTCGCTGAAGGCCGTGTAGACCACCAGCAGGATCGAGCCCTGGTCGACGAATTTCAGCATGGCCTTGTGGCGGTCCACCCAGCGGCCGATCCAGCGGCGCAGGAACTGGCCGGCGAGGAAGGGCAGCAGCAACTGCATGACGATGGAGAGCACCGCATCGACGGACGACTTGCTTTCCGCGCCTTTCGCCACCAGCAAGCCCACCAGGATGGGGGCGAGGAAGATGCCGATGAAATTCGAGGCCGAGGCGCTGCAGATGGCGGCCGGCACATTGCCGCGCGCCATGGCCGTCAGGGCGATCGACGATTGCACGGTCGATGGCAGGGCGCACAGGAACAGAATGCCCACGTACAGCTCGGGCGTGAGGAAGGTCAGCGCCAGCGGGCGCAGGGCCAGGCCCAGCAGGGGGAACAGGATGAAGGTGCTGGCCAGCACCAGCAGGTGCAGGCGCCAGTGCATGATGCCGGCCACCACGGCTTCACGCGACAGCTTGGCGCCGTGCAGGAAGAACAGGGCGCCGATGGCGACGGTGGTGATATTGCCGAAGACCACGGCCGTCTGGCCCGTGCAGGGCAGGAAACTGGCCAGCGCCACGGTGACGAGCAGGGCGATGGTGAAGTTATCGGGTTTCAGATTGCGCAGCAGGGCGGTAGGAGAGAAAGAAGACATGCGGTAGCCTGGTAGCGGCGCAGCCGTGCAACACTGTGCCGTGGATGACAAAAAGCGCCGGGAACGGCGCCAGTGCCAGCTATTCTACCCTCATTGCCCAGCTCCTTGCCTGACGGCATGGCCTGGCTTTCGGCGCAAAGCGCGCGGGCAAAAAAAATGCCCTGTCCGCAGACAGGGCAACCCGGAGTAAAGTACAGCGCGAGGGATTAACCTGCGGCTTTGACTTTCAGCTCGTTCTTGATTTCTTTCACGCCGCTCACGGAAGCGACGATCTGCACGACGCGGTCACCCGCTTCGGCGCTCGGCACGTCGCCCGACAGGACCACGACGCCTTGCTGGGTTGCTACCTTGACTGGCAGGGCAGCGGCTTGCGCATCGGCGCTCAGGGCGGCCTTGGCCGAGGAAGTGATGGTTTCATCAGGGACGGCTGCGGCAGCGTTGGCGGCCACGACGGTGTCAGCAGGAGCTTGTGCTTTTGGTGCGGAGTCAGCTGCATGCGAAGCGGTGATCGAGGCGCCCGACAGAACGATAGCGGCAACCAGGGTATTGAACAGTTTCGATGTTTGCATGGTAGTTCCTCTCAATGAAGTTAAAAGCTTCTTACTTGGTTAAAGCAACACTTTGGAGCGTCACATCTACCCATACAGCAAGCACCGTGCCAGCTTTTAATTTTCATTGAAAATCAACGACTTACATTCACCCCCAGTTTTTTCAGCGCGTTTCAGACGGATCTGGCCGGAAAAAACCGGCTTTTTGTCGCCTGGCAGCGACAGGATATGGCAACAATATCAATGTTTTTTTATAGGTCGTTGATTATTAAGCCTTTATTTTTGTCGCTATTCAGCGACAGGGTCGCCATCGGCGCGGAACAGGGCCGGTGTCAGCTCGTATTTCTGCAGCAAGCGGTAGAACTCCGTGCGGTTGCGGTCGGCCAGGCGGGCCGCGTCGGCCACGTTGCCATCCGTCAAGCGCAGCAATTGAATCAGGTAGTCGCGCTCGAAGCGCTGCTTGGCTTCGTTGTAGCTGAGCGCTTCCAGCGACGGCACGCGCAGCGCCCGCTGCACCAGGCTCAAGGGCACCAGCGGCGCCGTGGCCAGCGCGCACACTTGCTCGACGACATTGACCAGCTGGCGCACATTGCCGGGCCATGGCGCGGCCACCAGGGCCGTGAGGGCATCGGGCGCAAAGCCGTTCAGCGGCTTCTGGTACTTGGCGGCTAGTTTCTGCAAGAAATGGTTGGCCAGCAGGGCAATGTCTTCGCGCCGCTCGGCCAGCGGCGGCAGGGTCAAGGTGACGACGTTGAGGCGGTAATACAGGTCTTCGCGGAATTGCCCTTCCGCCATGGCCACATCCAGGTCGCGGTGCGTGGCCGACAGCAGGCGCACGTCCACCGGACGCGTCTGGTCAGCGCCGACGGGCCGCACGGCCCGCTCCTGCAGCACGCGCAGCAGTTTTACTTGCAGCGGCAAGGGCATGTCGCCGATCTCATCCAAAAACAGGGTGCCGCCATCGGCCGCCTGGAACAGGCCTTCGCGGTTGCCGACGGCGCCCGTAAACGATCCCTTCACGTGGCCGAACAATTCCGATTCCAGCAACTGCTCGGGAATGGCGCCGCAGTTGACGGCGATAAACGGCGCCTTGGCGCGGCGGCTGGCGTTGTGCAGCGCGCGCGCCAGCAATTCCTTGCCCGTGCCGCTGGGGCCGCGGATCAGGATGCTCGCATCGGACCCCGCCACCAGCTTGGCTTCGGCCAGCAATTCGGCCATCTGCGAACTGCGGCTGATCAGCTCGGCACGCCAGCTCTCGTCACCGGGCGCCGGCGCCGGCATCACGGTGGACAGGTTGACGGCATACGCCACTTTTTCCATGAGCGACTTGCCATCGAACGGTTTTGTCAGGTAGGCAAAGGCGCCGCGCGCCGTGGCCTCGACGGCGTCGGGAATGGTGCCGTGGGCCGTGAGCAATATCACCGGCAGGGCCGCATGCTGGCGGCGGATTTCATCGAACAGGGCCAGGCCGTCACGGCCGGGCAATTGCACATCAGTAATGACGAGGGCCGGCAATTCCACGGCCAGGCGCGCCAGCGCCGCTTCCGCGCTGCCGACGGCCGTGACGCGGTAATTGCCCGCTTGCAAACGGATGGTCAGCAGGCGCAGCAGGTCGGGATCGTCGTCAACCAATAGGATGTGGGCGTGTTCGCTCATTTCGGCGCTCCCGCGGCAGGGCGCACGGACAGGCTGCGTTCGATATTCTTTAGCGCTTCGAGTTTTTCATTGAGCAAGTCGATGCGCCGCTGGGCGTCGCGCAGTTGCGCGTTGAGCTTGTCGATGCTGTCTTCCTGGCGGCGCAGTTCCGCATACTGGCTGCTGAGCAATTGCGCCAGCGGCGCCAGCAGTTGCGCGTCCTTGCCTGTTGCCGTCAGCAACGGTTCCAGCAGCGCCTGCGCGCGGGCCAGGTCGCCCGTGCCGCGCACGGCCGCATGCAGCATGGCGCGGCGGATGGTGTTCTGCGGCGCATGCTCGGCCTTGGCCAGGTCCGCTTGCGCCTTCGCCAGTTCCGATGGCGTCATCAGGCGCAAGGCGCTCTGGTACGCCAGCAGATCGGTGAGCTGGGGATCGGCCACCACCACCACGCGGGGCGGCGTTTGCACCAGCACGGGCGTCTGTCTGGCGGGCTGGGTGGCGCATGCGCTCAATAGCAGCGCACTGGCGGCCATGGCGGCCACGGAAATTCTCGTCATCATAAAGGCAGTTCTATCCGAAAATGTGCGCCGGCCTGGCGCGGTAAAAGAGTGACGCTGCCATCGTGGGCGGCGATGTATTCGCGCACGATGGACAGGCCGATGCCATTGCCGTTGCGCGCCCCGGTAGCCTGGCGCACGCCCTGGTAAAACGGCTCGAAGATGCGCTCGGCATCCTCGGGCGCCACGCCGGCGCCCTCGTCGCTGCAGTCGATGCGCGCGCGGCCCGCCACGGCGGACAAGCTAAAGCGCACGGTGCCGCCTTCCGGGCTGAAGCGCACGGCGTTCGACAGGATGTTCGCCAGGGCGGTCGCCAGCTTGTCGCGGTCGGCCTGCGCGATCAGGGACTCGCCCGCCACATCGACCGTCAGGCGGCGCGCCTGCCATTGCAGGCGCTGGCCCGCCACCACATCTTGCAGCAGGACCAGCAAGTCCACCTTGCTGTGCGCCAGGTGCTGGGCGTCAAAAGCGGCGGTATTGTAGCGCAGCAAGTCTTCAATCTGGGTTTGCAGCGACGCCGTGTTTTGCTGCAGGATGCCGGCGATCTCGCGCTGGCCATCGCTGAGCTTGCCAGCCACCTCGTCTTCCAGCAGGGCCACGCCTTCGCGCAGGGCCGCCAGCGGGGTTTTCAATTCATGTGAAATATGGCGCAAAAAACGTTCCTTGTCCGCGTCCAGGTCTGCCAGGCGCTGGCGCAGCCAGTCCAGCTGCTGGCCCAGGCGGCGCGTATCGGCCGGGCCGCCGACGACAATGGGCTGGTCGTAGCGCTTGTCGCCCAGGCGTTCGATGGCCGTCTTGATGCGGCGCAGCGGACGCGACAATAAAAAGCCGAAGCAGGTGGCCAGCACGGCCGCCAGCACGACGGCGCCGATGACCAGCGCCCCCAGCATGCCGCGCTGGCGTTCCAGCTCGACCAGCAGGGCGTCGTTGCGGCTGCCGATTTCCGTCTTGCTCTCGCGCGCCAAGGTGTCATTGATCTGCGTCATGCGGGCAAATGCGCGATACACAACAGCGTGGCCATCGCGCTTGCGGCGTTTGCCGGCTTGTAAAACTTCCCACGCCGCCTGCGCCTGCGCCGTCCACTCGTCGGCCAGCTGCGTGGCGAACTCGGGTGTCGCGCCGTTCAGCACTTGCAGGGCCGCCTGCGCTTCCGTGCGGGCGGCCGCGTAGCGTTCGCGGAAGACGGGGTCGTCCAGCACGAGGAATTGGCGCGCGCTGCGCTCCATGGCCAGGGTGCGCTCGGACAGGCGCTGCGACTGTTCCGTCAGGGTAATGGCTTGCGCCGCCGTCTCGCGTCCCAGCCGCGCCAGGTGTTCCAGGGTCAGCAGGGCTTGCACGGAGGTGGCCGTCAAGATGCCTGCCGTCAGGATGAAGGCGGCGAATAACAATTGGCGAAAGGAAAGTCTGGACAAGATACGGCCTTCGGTTCAGTCAGCAAGGGGGAAAAGGCGCATGGTACGCTAAGCTTGCGGACGGGGTCGCCACCTGTCTGGAAGTGACCTATATGACAATATTCCAGCCCGCTGTTGCTTTTCCGGCCGCCAGGCAGCCGTCTATCAGCGCCTGGCGGCGGCGTGACGACACTCCTAGTACAATAGGGAAAAACTTTACACAGGCATCAAAGTGGCGCCCGCTCTGGCATTTCGCCGCTTTGCCCCCAGATGTAATGCACGTCTACCGCAATCCGAATCACCTACCGAAGAGATCCCATACCGCATGAGCACATTTGAAAAAGTCAGCAGCAACTTCATTCCAGTCTTGCAGGCGACCATCGAGCAGTATGTCGACCCGGCAACGGGCATGCGCCATATCCACATGCATACCGAGCAGGCTGAAATGGTGTTCCTGGTGGCCTTTCCCACTGTGCCTGAAGTGAGCGATGGCCGCGCGCACATCCTGGAACACCTGGCCTTGTGCGGCTCGGCCCGCTACCCGGTGCGCGACCCCTTCTTCTCGATGCTGCGCCGCTCCACGGCCACCTTCATGAATGCGATGACCTACCCGGACCGCACCGTGTACCCGTTCGCCAGCACCGACCGCAAGGATTTCTTCAACCTGCTCGACGTGTACCTGGATGCGGCTTTCTTCCCCAACCTCGATTACCTGAATTTCCGCCAGGAAGGCTGGCGCCATGCGTTCGAGGGCGACAAGCTGGTGTACCAGGGCATCGTCTTCAATGAGATGAAGGGCGCTTTCAACAGCCCCATGCGCGCGCTCGACAGCGGCATCGCCAGCACCTTGCTCAAAGGCACGACATACGAAGTGGAGTCGGGCGGCGACCCATTGGTGATCCCGGAACTGACGCATGAGATGCTGAAGGAATTCCACGCCAGCCACTACCACCCCTCGCAAGCCGTCATCATGACGTCCGGCAATATCGAAGCGTCGGCGGTGCAGGAACAAGTGGCCGAACGCGTGCTGTCCAAGCTCAGCGGCTTTAGCCCGCGCCGCCTGCCGCAACTGGCGCCCGCCTGGACGGCGCCGCAGGAAAACACCGTCAACATTCCGTCGCAGGAAGCGCGCGACGATGAATTCGGCCTGCAGTTCGCCTGGCTGATGGGCGAGTCAAGCGACCCGATCGCCTACTACCATGCGCATCTGCTGTCGCACGGCTTGCTCGGCGAATCGTCGGCGCCCGTCATGCGCGCCATGGAATCGGCCGGCTATGGCCGCCCATCGGACATGAATGGCCGCGACGCGGGCATTCGCCAGATGGTGTTCCACATCGGCATGGAAGGTTTAACCAAAGAACAGATCGCCGACGCGCACCAGCGCATCTGGACGGCCCTGGAAGAAACGGCGCAAGAGGGCATTCCCGCCGCCGTGCTGCACGCCGCCTTGCGCGACATCAAGTACAGCCAGCGCGAAATCAGCAGCGGCCGCATGCCTTACGGCCTGGGCCGCTTGCTGCACGCCTTGCCGCTGGCCATGTATGGCGGCGACGTCATGGATGCCTTCGACAATGCGGCCATCCTGGAAACCCTGGAACAGCAGATCGACGATCCTGAATTCTTCAAGCAGCTGGTGCGCGAGCTGATCGCCAATCCCACCCGTTTGACGACGCACGTGGTGCCCGATGCCGCCTATTTCACGGACCGTGCCGCGCAGGAAGACGCCAAGCTGGCGGCCCTGCAGGCGGGCCTGACGGACGCCGAACGCGAACACATCATCGCCGAGTCCGCCGCGCTGGAAGCGCACCAGCAGCTGCCATCGAATTCCGAGGTCTTGCCGCGCATCCGCCCTGGCGACGTCAGCCCGCTGCCGCGCCCGGCACTGCCGATTCCACCGGCCGTCGACGGCGCCGTGGCCTTCAGTATTGCCTCGAACGGCATCAGCTATGCCAACGTGCTGTACGACGTGTCGGGCTTGCCGGAAGCGTCGTGGCCATGGCTGCGCCTGTACACGGACCTGGCGCCGGAACTGGGCGTGGGCGACATGTCGTTCGACGACGCCAGCGCCTGGCGCCAGAGCATGGTGCCATCGTTCCACATCGGCCTGGAAGCCATTCCCCGCCCGCAACAAGCGATGCGCGTGGAATTGTCGTTCTCGGCCAGCGGCTTGCGCGAAGAACACGCGGCGATTGCCGCCGTGCTGTCGGCCTGGATCGCCAAGCCCCGCTTCGATGAAGAAGAGCGTCTGGCTTTCCTGATCGAAAGCCTGGTGCAGGACAAACTCTCCAGCCTGGCCGAATCGGGCAACCGCTACGCCATGCTGGCCTCGATGGCGCCGCTGTCGCCCACGCGCCGTTTCGACGACATCGTCGGCGGCCCGGCCGCGCTGCCGTTCTACCGCCGTTTGCAGCAGTTGAGCAAGACGTCGGCCGGCTTGCAGGAAATCGCCCGCGAACTCGACACCCTGCACGCGCACATCATCGCCCAGCAGCCAACCGTGCTGTGCGCGGGCCTGGAGCAGGATGGCCTCATCCTGGCCCGCCTGCTGGCATTGCCGGCAGCTGGCACGGACGCCGCGCAACCGGCAGTGGCGCCCGCGCCGGCCGCCTTGCCGCTGGCCAACACGGCCCTGCATGCGACGAGCCAGATCAACCATTGCTTCGTTTCCTGGGCCGTGCCTGGCGTGCACAATCCCGACGCCTCGGCCCTGGCCGTGGCCGCCGAGCTGATGACCAACCAGGTGCTGCATACGGCCCTGCGCGAAAAAGGCGGCGCGTATGGCGGCAGCGCCAGCTACGCGGCCGGCGCCGGCACGTTCACACTGAGTTCCTACCGCGATCCGCGCCTGGCCGGCACTTATGCCGACTTCGGCACGACCCTGGACCAGATCCTCGACGGCGACTTCTCGCAGGAGCAGGTCGAGGAAGCCATCATCTGCGTCATCAAGGGCCTCGACAAGCCGCACTCGCCGTACGCGGAAGCGCTGACGGCGTGGAACATGCAGCAGCGGGGCACGACGGAAGCCGTGCGCCAGCAATTCCGCACCGGCGTGCTGAACTGCACCCTGGCGCAGATCAAGACGGTGACGCGCACCTGGCTGAAAAATGGCCAGGCTAGCCGCGCCGCCTTCGCGGGCAACACGACGCAAGACCTGGCGGGCCTGGACGTGGTAGATCTGCTGGCGCTGGCCAGCTAAGGCGTGGGCTTAACAAGTGTTTTGACTTGGCTGTTGCATCGCCTGACAAAACCGTAGCGAGCGGCAGTGATTTGTGGCCGAGAAGCGCAACCGTACTCTAGTACGGTGAGCATCGCCGGCCGCAAAGCGCGACGCGCAGTAGGTTTGGTCAGGCGTTTCCAGATACGGCGTTCGGCTCCATGAACATCAGCTCCCACTGATGCCCGTCCGGGTCCTGGAAACTATGCCCGTACATGAAGCCGAAATCCATCGGCTCCTTGTAGATGCTGCCGCCCGCCTTGACGGCCTTGGCCACCAGCTCGTCGACTTCGCCACGGCTCTCGGCCGACAGGCATACCAGCACTTCCGTCGCCACCGTGGTATCGCACAACTGCTTGGGCGTGAACTGCCTGAATTTGTCGTGCGTGAGCAGCATGACGAAGATGTCGTCGGCGACGATCATGCAAGTTGCCGTTTCATCGGTGAAATGGGCATTGAAGCTGAAGCCCAGCGCCGTGAAGAACGCGACGGAACGTTCCAGCGACTGGACGGGCAGATTGACAAAGATTTTGCGGGCCATCATGTCTCCTTGTGGGTCGTATCAATGAATGCTGCCCGCCGATTCTACACCGGCTGTTTACGCGCCCGCGCGCCCCACGCTCTTCGGCACATGGCCGAAATAGCGGGTAAAGGCGGCGCTGAAATTGGACGGGTGGCGGTAGCCCGTTTGCCATCCCGCCTGCGCCACCTGGCAACCATTTTCCAGCAGTAACTTTGCCCGCTGCATGCGCAGCGCCAGCAGGGTGCGCTGCGGACTGTCGCCATAACGGTATTTCCATCCCTGCTTGAACTTGAACAGGCTCAAGCCTACTTGCGCGCACAGGTAATCGAGCGTCAGCGCCTGCGCCATCTGCTCCTGCATCAGCGCATGCGCGCGTTCGAGCCTGGCGATATCGGCGTCGGTCCAGCGCGGTACGGGCACGGGCGCCGGCTGCAAGCCGCGCAACTGTTCCGCCAGCAGACTGAGCACGCCAATATGCACGGCCAGCGGGTCCGTCGCGCGCAGCAGCGCGCGCGCATGCAGGGCGGACGCTGCCGTGGTGGCGGCATGCGCCAGCTGGCGCGCGCCACCGTGGGGCAGCAAGGACGACAGCCCCGGCTGCCCATAGCGCGCCAGTGCCTGCTCGTCGACCAGCACGCGCAATTGCGCCGCCCGCTGCTGCGCCTCGAAACGCCGTTCGCCGCTGGTATGGCGAAACACCGTCACTGTCGTATGGCCGCCCTGGAAACGCAACTGCCCGCCATCGCGCGTGGTGTAGCCGGAAGTTCCTTCCAGGCCGATGGTGATCACCATGCCGCCCGCATCATCGTGGTTCGACTGCTCGACAAGCGCGTGCCGTGGGCGGTAATCGGAATGCACGAGCAGCAAGCCCTGGTCCACCTGGCGCTGGTCGGCACGGCAATCGTCCATCCCGTGACCCAGCTGGCGCCGCGTCCAGCCTGCCGCTTCCCTGTCGTATTCCATCTTCGCTTCCCCTCTTTTCTCGCGCACCGTCGCGCATACGAAATGCACCGCCGCGCATACAAATACAAATGATAATTATTCTCATTATTCCATAAAATACCTTGCAGCACACCGCGCCATGCACCTCGCTATTTACTTCGCCGAAAGGAAGCACCATGCCGTTTACCACCTCGCACCCCTTGCAACCGTACTGGAACCTGGCCGTCGCCCCGGTCCAGGCCGATGGTCTGGCCGCCGCCCTGGAACTGGGCATTTTCGAGGTGCTGGCCACGCCGCACACGCCGGCGCAACTGGCCGACATCCTGTCGCTGCATGCGCCGCACACGGCGCTGCTGCTGGAACTGCTGTGGAGCATGCAGGTGCTGGAACGCGATGCGGCCGATGCGCATGCCGACACGCAAGCACAACGCTACCGCTGCACGGCCACCACCCTGCAGTATTTCTGCCGCGATTCCGTTGCCTTTTGCGGCGATGCCTGGCTGTACCGGCTGCATGCGCTGCGCCACTTCGCCACGCAGTTGAGCACGCTCGTGCGCGAGGGCGGCAAGGCCGCGCCGTCGCCATATAACACGGCAAATGGCGTCAACTGGGCGGCCGCCGCGCAGCAGCAGATTGGCCAGGAGCAGCGCGCCGTCACCATGCGCGCGGCCCTGTCCGTGATGCAGCGCGTCGCGCCATTCGCCGCGTGCAACACGCCCTTGCGCTTGCTGGACCTGGGTGGCGGTCCCGGCTGGGTCGCCATTGCGCTGGCGCAAGCCCACGCGGGATTGCACGGCTGCGTGTTTGACTGGCCGGAAACGGTGGCCGTGGCGGCCGCGAACATCGCCCACGCGCAACTATCCGAGCGCCTGGAAACCCTGGGCGGCGATCTGGACAGCGACGATATCGGCAGCGATTACGACCTGATCTGGTGCTCATCCGTGCTGCACTTCGTGCCCGATGTGCCCGCCGCCCTGCGCAAGATGCACGCGGCCCTGAAACCCGGTGGCGTACTCGTCTGCGTGCAGGCGGAAATCGCCACCGCGCCCGAGGACGCGGCGCGCGTGCTGCCCTACTATTTGCCGATGCGCATGCTGGGCCGCGCGGTGACGCGGCAGGGGGAACTGGCGCAACTGCTGCGCGCGGCCGGATGGCGGCAGGTGGAGCAATACAGCGCCAGCGATTTCCCCATGGCGCCCGTGCAGGTACTGATCGCGTACACTTAATAATTATCAATATTGCAGCAAACAGGCCGGCAAATACGCTAAGCTATGCCTGCCGCGTGGCCACTACCGGACCTTGCTGCATGCGCCAGCACCGCCACACTGCGCGCGCGACCCCACAGGGCGTTTGTATCCTCCATCGATGTCATCCGCAGCAGCATGCTGCTTCCATAAGGAAACCATCATGAATCAAGCAATTGCAGGGAAAGTCGTCATCATCACCGGCGCCAGCAGTGGCCTGGGCGAAGCCACGGCGCGGCACCTGGCCGCGCTGGGCGCCTCTGTCGTGCTCGCCGCGCGGCGCATGGATCTGCTCAACGCCATCGCCGAGGAAATCACGGCGGCCGGCGGACAGGCAGCCATCGTCCAAACCGACGTGACCCAGGCCAGCGAGGTACAAAACCTGGTCGATACGGCGCGCGCCGTCTTCGGCAAGGTCGATGTGCTGGTCAACAATGCGGGCCTGATGGCCATCGCCCCCATCGATGCGCTGAAGGTGGAAGAGTGGGAACGCATGATCGATATCAATATCAAGGGTGTGCTGTACGGTATCGCGGCAGCGTTGCCGCTCTTCCGCGCGCAGGGCAGCGGCCACTTCATCAATATTTCCTCGGTGGCGGGCGCAAAGGTCTTCAGCCCGGGCGGCACGGTGTACAGCGGCACGAAATTCGCCGTGCGCGCCATCTCGGAAGGCTTGCGCCATGAAGTGGGCGGCGCCATCCGCACCACCACCATCCTGCCGGGCGCCGTGGCCACGGAATTGCCGAGCGGCAGCAGCCATGCGGAAAGCGCGGCCGGCTTGAAGGAATTCTACAAGCAAGCCATTCCCGCCGATGCCGTGGCGCGCGCCGTGGCGTATGCGATCGAGCAGCCCGATGGCGTGGACATCAATGAAATCGTGCTGCGCCCCACGGTGCAAGAGTTTTAAGCGGCACCGGCCTGCAGCGACTCGATGATCAGGGCCGCCAGCCGTTCCACTGGCGGCCTGGCTGGTGAGGCGGCGCGCAGCAATTCCAGCGACAGCGAGGGCAGGGCGGGCAAGCCTGCTTCGGCCTCGTCCAGCACGCGCACGGACGGCGGCAAGCCGTGGCCCGTACGCACCGTCACACCGAGCCCGGCCGCCGCCGCCGCCCACAGGCCAGCCAGGCTGGGACTGGTAAACGCGATGCGCCAGGCGATGCCGGCGCGGTCCAATGCCTGCGTGGCGCAGCGCTGGAACAGGCATTCGCGGTCGAACATGATCAGCGGCAGCGCTTCTCCCGCCTGGGGCTGCCATTCCACGCTGGACGAACCGACCCAGCGCATGGCCGGCTCGGCAATGCGCTGGCGCTGGTGCAGCGGATAGCCATCGAGGCCGACGATGCCCGCGCCGCCCCACAGCAGGGCCAGGTCCAGCTGGTCCACCGCGAGGCGCTCCAGCAAGGCCGTGTTGCACGCCACGTGCGCCTCGATGCGCACTTTCGGATGGGCGCGCGCAAAGCGCCCCAGCACCTCGGGCAGCAGCGCCTCGCCAAAGTCTTCCTGCAAGCCCAGCCTGATCCAGCCTTCCAGTTCCACGCCGCGCAAGGCGACAGCGGCCTCGTCATTGAGCTCCAGCAGGCGGCGCGCATAGCCAAGCAGCACTTCGCCCGCCTGCGTCAGTGCCAGGCCCCGGCCATCTTTGCGGAACAGGGGCAAGCCCGCCTGTTCCTCGAGTTTTTTCAGCTGCGCGCTGACGGCCGAGGTGGAGCGGCCCACCTTGCTGGCCGCGCGGGCAAAGCTGCCCAGCTCGATACCGGCCACATAGCTGCGCAGGAAGGCGATGTCAAAATTGAGTGGGTTCATGGCGCCCTGTAGATCATCCGGTTTTATGGGATGGTGCAAATTAAATTATCTGATATTCAGAACGATCGTACTGCGCAACACTGTCAGGGTCAACCACTTTCCCTGCTTGCCATGCATACCATCTGCCCTAGCACCACACCCGTCGCCGCGCCTGCCCATGCTGCCAGCCACCGCTGGAAAGTGCTGGCCGTCGGCGTGGCGGCCAACGCCACGTTTTCCGCCGCCGCCAACGGCATGCCCACCACGGCCATCTGGCTGCGCAGCGGCTATCACCTGAGCAATACGCAACTGGGCGTGGCGCTGGGCGCCATGGGCCTGGGCGTGGCCCTGTCTGAATTGCCATGGGGCATAGCCACCGACCGCTGGGGCGACCGGCCCGTGCTGCTGACCGGCTTGCTGGGCACCATGCTGGCCTTGCTGGCCCTGTTGCTGTGGATCACCCCCGCCAGCGGCACGGTGCCGCCCCTGTGGGCGCTGGCGGCGGGGCTGGCGGCGGTGGGCGTGCTGGGCGGCAGCGTGAATGGCGCCAGCGGCCGCGCCGTGATGCGCTGGTTCGGCGCCGGAGAACGCGGTTTCGCCATGAGCATCCGCCAGACAGCCGTGCCGCTGGGCGGCGGGCTCGGCGCCCTTGTCCTGCCCAGTTTGGCATCACGCTACGGCTTCATGCCCGTGTTTGGCGCCCTGGCCTGCGCATGCGCGCTGTCGGCGTTTTTTACGTGGCGCTGGATGCATGAGCCCGATTTCTCTGCCGAGGCCGCCACGGGGCCGCACAACGCGTCCACGGGCGTGTCTGCGATCACGCCGCCACCGCCGCTGCAGAACCGCAAGGTCTGGCGCATGGTGGCCGCCATCGGCTTGCTGTGCGTGCCGCAGTTTGCCATTCTCAGCTATGCGACCGTCTTCCTGCACGACCATGGCCACCTGGGTCTGGCGGCCATCACTGCCGTGATGGTGGCCCTGCAGGCGGGCGCCATGGTGATGCGCATCTGGAGCGGACGCCACACGGACCGCCGCGCGAACCGGCCCGCCTGGCTGCGCGGCTCGGCCTGGGTAGCGCTGGCCACCTTCGTGCTGCTGGGGATTGCCGCCAGCGGCCATGCGCCGGGCTGGGTGTTGATGACGGCCGTGGTGGTGGCCGGCATTGCCGTTTCCGCCTGGCATGGCGTGGCTTACACGGAACTGGCGACGGAAGCGGGCGGCGCCAACGCGGGCACGGCCCTGGGCATGGCGAACACGGCTGTCTACGTGGGACTGTTCCTCACGCCGATCGCCATCCCGCACTTGCTGGCGGCCAGCAGCTGGCCCGTCGTGTGGTGGCTGGCGGGGCTGGTGGCGCTGGCCGCCCGGCCCCTGTTTCCGAAGCCTTAAGAAAGCGGCGAAATCCTGTAGACGCAGCGCATCGCGTTGGCCAGCACGTGCTGCTCGCGCACGATGCTGGCGCCCGGTCCCACCACTTCCTGGAACAGCTGCAATTCGGAGCGGCAAAAGCCCTGGCAGGTGCGCGCGGCGGCGCAGATGGGGCAGTGATCCTCGATCAGCAGCCAGTCGTCGCCGTCTTCTTCCACGCGCGCCATATAGCCCTCTTCATCGCGCACGGCCGCCAGCTGGCGCAGGCGCGTGGGCAAGTCCGGCGCCGAGCACGCCAGTGCATACGCGCTGCGGCTTTCCTCTTCGCGCTGGGTGATGAGTTTATCCAGCCCGGCCTCGCCGAACAGCTGGCGCACCGAGCCGATCAGCTTGACCGTCAGCTGCGCATGCGTGTCGGGAAAGCGCGCATTGCCCGCCTCCGTCAAGACCCAGTTCTGGCGCGGCCGGCCGGCGCCCGCCTGCGCTTCCTGGCGCCCCTCGATCAAGCCTGCCGCCACCAGCTTCTGCACTTGCTGGCGCGCCGCCTCGCCCGTCATGTCCAGGGTCTTGGCCAGGGTGGCCGTGGAGACGGGCCCCTTGGTCTTGATGAAATACAGGATGCGCTCCGTCGTTTGCGGCGCCTCGCTATTATCCAAACGTTTACTTGTGTAATTCATTTCACTCAACTATCATGGGCTCAGTTAACCAACTAATTGCTTGCATAATAGGCCGGTAGCTCCCCGCTGTCGAGGAGTTTCCACGTCCGCATGCCGGCAAGACACTTTCTTCGACTGGACTCCCATGCAGCTGCCGCACTCCATCTGGCTGTTTCACGCCATTCTCGCCACCGGCCTGGCCACCTGGCTGACCCTGGCCGCCATCAACAACCTGCACGCCTTCCACGGCGCCGTCTGGGCCATCGGCAACACCATGCGCATGGATCCGCTGCGCCAGGACCCGACCATCCAGACGCCGCTGCTGCGCCGCGCCCTCACCTCGTTGACCCTGCACCGGCTGGCGCTGGGCGTGGTGCTGGTTTTGCAGCTGCTGGCCGCGATTGCCGCCTGGACGGGCTTGGCGCTGTTTTTTGGCGCGTCGCTGACGCAGGCGCTGCCCTGGTTGAACCTGGCCCTGTGCGCCATGGCCGCCTTTTTGCTGCTGATGCACCTGGGCGGCCTGTGGTTCGGCTACTGGATCGCGCAGGAAGGCTTGCAGACGACGCACCTGGTACTGCTGCTGTGGACCCTGGGTCTGTTCTTTCTTTTCAACGCGCAGCGGACCTGATCAGCCTCCGCTGCGCCTCTTCTTCCCGCTGTAATAAGGACTTCATCATGCATACGAAACTCGTCGGCGCCTCCGCGCTGGCCATCACCCTGGCCATCGCCGGTGCCGCGCTCTATCCGCGCGCGGCCTCGCATGCGGCCGATGCCGCCGCCTATCCCGCCACCAAGGTGGCGCTGGTGCCCGTCGTGCTGGGCACGCAGGAACGCTTTTTCGCCGGCGTGGGCGAACTGGAAGCATCGCGCCAGGTGCAGGTGGCGGCCGAAACGGGCGGACGCATCACGCAAATCCGCTTCGAATCGGGCCAGCAGGTAGCCGCCGGCGCCGTGCTGGTACAGCTGAACGACGCCCAAGAACAGGCAATGCTGCTGCGCCAGCGCGCGCAGCTGAAAAACGCGGAAAGCAGCCATGCCCGCACGGCGCAGATGGTGAAGGAAAAGGCGGCCACGCAGGAGCAGTTGGATAGCGCGCTGGCCGCGCGCGATGCGGCCCTGGGTGACGTGCGCCAGACGCAGGCGCTGATCGCGCAAAAGACCATCCGCGCGCCGTTCGCCGGGCAGCTGGGCATCCGCAAGGTGCATGCGGGCCAGTACCTGCACGCGGCCGACACGGTGGCCAGTCTGATCGACACGAAATCGCTGCTGGTGAACTTCGCCCTCGATGAACAGAGCAGCGCCAGGCTGGCGCCGGGGCAAGCCGTGCAAGTGCTGGTGGACGCCTATCCCGATGACATCTTCACGGCGAAGATCAACGCCATCGACCCGCTGGTCGCCCGCTCGCGCATGGTGCAGGTGCAGGCGGCGCTGACCAATCCCCGCAACGCCTTGAGGCCGGGCATGTATGCGAACGTACGCGTGGCGCGCCAAGCGGGCCGGCAATTGACGGTGCCGGAAACGGCCGTGACCTACAGCGCGTATGGCGACACGGTGTTCGTCGCGCAGCAGGAAGGAAAACAGCCGCTCACCGTCAAGCGCGTGGGCGTCAAAGTGGGCGAGCGGGCAGGGGGCCGCGTGGCCATTGTCGACGGCTTGCGCGAAGGCCAGCGCGTGGTCGCCTCGGGCCAGCTGAAACTGGCCGACGGCATGGCCGTGCAAGCCGTGGCCAATACCCTGGACGAGGCGAAACGCGCCGCGCCCAAGGCCGGTTCGTAAGGAGCGCACGAGCATGAAATTCACGGATTTATTCGTACGCCGCCCCGTGCTGGCGCTGGTCATCAGCACCTTGATCCTGATGCTGGGCGTGGTCGCCCTCCTGCAACTGCCGATCCGCCAGTATCCGATGCTGGAATCGTCCACCATCACGGTGAGAACCACGTATCCGGGCGCTTCGGCGGAACTGATGCAGGGCTTTGTCACGCAGCCGATCGCGCAAGCCGTATCGTCGGTGGAAGGCATCGATTACCTGACGTCGTCGTCGGTGCAGGGCAGCAGCACGGTCACCGTGCGCATGGAGCTGAACCGCGACTCCACGCAGGCGCTGACGGAAGTCATGGCCAAGGTCAACCAGGTACGCTACAAGCTGCCCGAAGGGGCGTTTGACCCCGTCATCGAGCGCTCGGCCGGCGACTCCTCGGCTGTCGCCTATGTGGGCTTTGCCAGCGAGAGCGTGTCCGCGCCCGCGCTGACGGACTACCTGGCGCGCGTGGTGCAGCCGATGTTCGCCACCATCGACGGCGTGGCGAAAGTCGACGTGTACGGCGGCCAGCAGCTGGCCATGCGCCTGTGGATCGACCCGGCCAAACTGGCGGCGCGGGGATTGACGGCCGCCGACGTGGCCGATAGCGTGCGGCGCAATAACTACCAGGCGGCACCCGGCAAAGTCAAAGGGCAGTTCGTCGTCTCCAACATCAGCGTCAACACGGATCTGACCAGCGTGGAGCAGTTCCGCGACATGGTCGTCCGCAAGGCCGGCGAAGACGGCGCGGCGCTCGTGCGCCTGAAGGATGTGGGCACGGTGGAACTGGGTGCGGCCGCCACGGAGACGAGCGGCATCATGGACGGCGTGCCGGCCGTGTACCTGGGCCTGTCGCCCACGCCCGGCGGCAACCCTTTGGTGATTGTCGACGGCATCAGGAAGCTGCTGCCGGAGATCCAGAAAACCCTGCCGCCGGGCGTGAAAGTCGAGCTGGCGTTCGAGACGGCGCGCTTCATCCAGTCCTCCATCGACGAGGTGGCGCACACCCTGCTTGAAGCACTGCTGATCGTCGTCATCGTCATCTACCTGTGCATGGGCTCCTTGCGCTCGGTGCTGATCCCCGTCGTGACGATCCCGCTGTCGATGCTGGGCGCGGCGGCGCTGATGCTGGCCTTCGGCTTCAGCATCAATTTATTGACCCTGCTGGCGATGGTGCTGGCCGTGGGCCTGGTGGTCGATGACGCCATCGTCGTGGTGGAAAACGTGCACCGGCATATCGAGGAAGGCAAGACGCCCGTGGCGGCCGCGCTGGTGGGCGCGCGCGAAGTGGCCGGCCCCGTGATCGCCATGACCATCACCCTGGCCGCCGTGTATGCGCCGATCGGCATGATGGGGGGGCTGACGGGCGCGCTGTTCAAGGAATTCGCGCTGACCCTGGCCGGCGCCGTCGTGGTGTCGGGCGTGGTGGCCTTGACCTTGTCGCCCGTGATGAGTTCATTGCTGCTGCAGCCGAAACAATCGGAAGGACGCATGGCGCGCGCCGCCGAGCATTTCTTCGAAGGTCTCACCAGCCGCTATGCGCGCCTGCTGGACCGCTCCCTGCACCACCGCTGGCTGAGTGCCGGTTTCGCCGCGCTGGTGATGGTCAGCCTGCCGTTTTTATACCTGCTGCCGCAGCGCGAACTGGCGCCGGCGGAAGACCAGGCCAGCGTGCTGACGGCCATCAAGGCGCCGCAGCATGCGAACCTCGATTACGTCGAACGTTTTTCCTACAAGCTCGATGACATTTATAAAAACGTGCCGGAAACGGCCTCCCGCTGGATCATCAACGGCGGTGAAGGTCCGGCGTCGAGCATCGGCGGCATCAACCTGACGCCGTGGGCCGAACGCGCGCGCAACGCGGCCGTCATCCAGGCCGAATTGCAGCATGCCGTGGGCGACGTGGAAGGCACCAGCATCTTCGCCTTCCAGCTGGCGCCCTTGCCGGGATCGAGCGGCGGCTTGCCCGTGCAGATGGTCTTGCGCAGCGCGCAGGATTACGCCACCCTGTTCCGCACCATGGAAGACGTCAAGCAGCGCGCGCGCGCAAGCGGCCTGTTTGCCGTCGTCGACAGCGATCTCGATTACAACAACCCCGTCGTCAAGGTAACAGTGGACCGCTCCAAGGCGAACAGCCTGGGCATCCGCATGCAGGACATCGGCGAATCGCTGGCCGTGCTGGTGGGCGAAAATTACCTGAACCGCTTCGGCATGGATGGCCGTGCCTACGACGTCATTGCGCAAAGCCCGCGCGAACAGCGATTGACGGCGCAAGCCCTGACGCAGCAGTACGTGCGCGCCGACGATGGCAGCCTGCTGCCCCTGTCCGCCGTCGTGTCGGTGAGCGAACAGATCGAGCCGAACATGCTGACCCAGTTCAACCAGCAAAACGCGGCCACCTTCCAGGGCGTGCCGGCGCCGGGCGTGACCCTGGGCGACGCCGTGGCCTTCCTCGATGGCGTGGCGAAAACCCTGCCGCCGGGCTTCAGCTACGACTGGCAATCGGACGCGCGCCAGTTCGCCACGGAAGGCAATGCGCTGCTGCTGGCCTTCCTGGCAGCCGTCGTCGTCATCTACCTGGTGCTGGCGGCGCAGTATGAAAGCCTGACGGACCCGCTGATCATCCTGATCACGGTGCCGCTGTCGATCTGCGGCGCGCTGATTCCGCTGGCGCTCGGCTACGCCACCGTCAACATCTACACGCAGATCGGCCTGGTGACCCTGATCGGCTTGATCAGCAAGCACGGCATCCTGATGGTGGAATTTGCCAATGCATTGCAGGTGCATGAACAGCTCGACCGCATCAGCGCCATCCGCAAGGCGGCGCAGATCCGCTTGCGTCCGATTTTGATGACGACGGCCGCCATGGTGGTGGGCCTGGTGCCGCTGCTGTTCGCCTCGGGCGCCGGTGCCAACAGCCGCTTCGGCTTGGGCGTGGTGATCGTCTCGGGCATGTTGATCGGCACCTTCTTCACCCTGTTCGTGCTGCCCACCGTGTACACCTTTCTGGCCCGCCGCCACACGGCCGACCATGCCACGCCGCGCGCGCGCGACCTGTCGCAAGCGCTGAAGGAATCCGTATGAAAAATTACCGCTATCTAGCCTCCCTTTGTGCCGCCCTTTTCCCCATCCTGGCCGGCTGCGCCGTCAGCCCCGCCTACGTCACGCCAGGCACGCCCGACATTCATTTGGCCAGCCCGCAGCACACGCAATTCGCGCCCGGCGCCAGCCAGTCTGCGCAGGCCAACTGGTGGACGTTTTTCGACGATGCGCGCCTGTCGCAGCTGATCGCCAGCGCGCTCGAATACAACCTTGATATCGTGCAGGCGCAAGCCAGTCTGCTGGCCGCGCGCGCCGTTTTCGACGAGCGCCGGCTCGATGAACTGCCCGCCGTCACGGGCCAGGCAGGCTGGCAGCGTACAGTCCAGCAGGACACGCCAGACAGCCGCGCCGCCAGCGCCAGCACGCGGTTGGGTTTCGATGCGCAGTGGGAGATCGACCTGTTCGGCCGCCTCGCGCATATCAGCCGCTCGGCACAGGCGCGCGCCGACGCGGCGCAGGCCGATTTGCGGCAAGTGCAGCTGACGATTGCCGCCGAGGTGGCGCGCAATTACTACGAAGCGCTGGGCTACCAGCACAACCTGGCGCTGACGCAGGCGCAGGTGCGCAGCTGGCGCGCTACGGTGGACTTGACCGACGCGCGCATCCGCGCCGGCGGCGGCTTGCCGGAAGAGCGGCATAACGCGCTGGCCAACCTGGCGCGCAGCGAGGCTGCCATCCCTCCCCTGCAGGCGGGCTTGCGCCAGGCGCAGTACCGGCTCGACGTCTTGAGCGGCCAAGCGCCAGGGGCCGTCGCGCTGGCCACCACGCCGCGCCAGCAGGCGCCGCTGGCGGGCCAGCTGCCGCTGGGCGACGTCAACCGGCTTATCAAACAGCGGCCCGACGTGGTGCGCGCCGAACGCCTGCTGGCCGCCTCCAGCGAAGACGTGGGGGCCGCCACGGCGGACCTGTATCCGCGCCTGAGCCTGGGCGGCTTTTTGGGCTTTTTTGCGCTGCGCGGCAGCGGCGTGTTCGACGGCGGCGCGCGCGCTTTCGAGGTGGCGCCATCCGTCAGTTATCCGGCCTTCCGCCTGGGCAGCGTCAAGGCACGTTTGCGCGGCAGGCAGGCCGAGGCGCAGGGCGCGCTGGCGCGCTATGCACAGGCCTTGCTGATCGCGCAGGAAGATGTGGAAAACGCCGTCACGCAACTGGCGGAAAACCAGACGCGATTGGCCGCATTGCTGGAATCGGCACGCCATGGCAACGCGGCCCTCGGCATCGCCAGCACGCGTTATGCGGGCGGTTCCGGCAGCTACCAGGCGGTGCTGGAAAACCAGCGCGCCCTGTACGATATCCGGCGCGAAGCGCTGCTGGCGGAAACGGCGTCCTACATCGATGCGATTGCCCTGTACAAGGCGCTGGGATGGGGGCAAACTATGTAGTATTTTCGATCAAAAGGAGAGACGATGTTCACACAAGGCAGCTGGCTGAATGCACCGGAAAACTGGTCCGCCGACGGTGCGCAATTGCGCGTGACGACGGACGCGAACACGGATTTCTGGCGCAAGACCTCATACGGTTTTATCCGCGACAGCGGCCACTTTTTCGGCACGCAGATCGATGGCGATTTTACGGCGCAAGTGCAGGTATCGGCGCAGTACGCATCGCTGTACGACCAGGCCGGTTTGATGGTGCGCATCGATGCGGAAAACTGGATCAAGTGCGGCGTCGAATTCTCCGACGGCCAGCTGCTGCTCAGCACCGTGCTGACGGTGGATAAATCCGACTGGGCCGTCAGTGTGGCGCCGCCCATGCCCGATGGTTTCTGGCTGCGCGTGACGGTGGCGCAAGGCGTGATCCGCGTGCAGTATTCCACCGATGGCAAACTGTGGCCGCTGCTGCGCCTGGCGCCATTTCCCGTCGCCGCGCGCTACCTGGCAGGGCCCATGTGCTGCACCCCGGAACGCGGTGGCCTGGAGGTGGTTTTTTCGCACTTCAGCCATGGCCCCGCGCTGCAAAAGGATTTGCACGATCTCAGCTAGCGCCACTTAGCTGAGCGCCGTATCGAGCACCATCATCAGGAGAAAGCCGCACACCAGCGCGGTGCTGGAAACACCGCCATTGCCGCTGCGCTGCGCCTCGGGAATGGCGTCGTGCACGATGACGAACAGCATGGCGCCGGCGGCGGCCGCCAAGCCCCACGGCAGCAGGGCGGACGAGAGACCGATCACGGCCAGGCCCGCCAGCGCCGCCACCGGCTCGACCAGGCCGGAGGCGGCGCCCATGGCCACCGACAGACGCCGGCCGTAGCCGACGCTGCGCAGCGCCAGCGCCACCACCAAGCCTTCCGGCACGTCCTGGATGGCGATGCCGGCCGCCAGCGCATTGGCCTTGTCCAGGTCGATGCCGGCATAGCCCACGCCAATCGCCAATCCCTCGGGCACGTTATGCAAGGTGATGGCGAAGACAAAAATCCACACCCGTTTCAAGCTGCTGGCCACGATGCTATCGGTCACGCCGGCTGGCACGCGCACGCGCACGGCCAGGTTGAGCGCAATGATCAACACGACGCCCGCCGCCATGGCCAGCGCCACCAGCAGGCTGGCCGCCAGCGGCGTGGCCGCATGCAGGCGCGCCGCGCCCAGGGCCGGCAACACGAGGGAAAATGCCGTCGCCGCCAGCATCACGCCGGCGCCGAAGCCAAGAAATGCATCGTAGCCGCGCTGCGAAAAGGTGTGCGACAGCAGCACCGGCACGGTTCCCAGCGCCGTCGCGGCCGCCGCCATGCCGCCGCCGATCAGGACCGGCGCCAGATGGACATTGCGCAGCGCCAGCTGGGCCGCCAACGCGTACAGCAGTAGCAGCGAGGCGCCGCCGCACAGGGCAAAGCCCAGTGCGCGGGGCCAGGACCAGTGCCTGGCCAGGGCCAGCAGCGCTCGGGGCGTATTCACGCTGGTGGCGCCCGGCCTGCTGCGCTACAGGGGCATGGACGAGGTGCTGCCATCGCGGCCGTTGGCGCGCATGCCCAGTTCGGCACCCGTCAGCGGATCGGCGTCGGGATTCGATGCCGTACGCGCCGCCATCTGCTGCACTGTCGCCAATTCGTCCTGCGGCAGTTTCACTTCGGCCTCGCCCGTGCCGCCGTCGACGGCCATCTGCTGGCGCGGATCGGACACATACTGCCACTTGCCGCCCTGGTTCCACGGCCCGCGTTCCTCGCCCGGTCCCTGCGACATATTGAAATACACATCGGCATACTGCGGGTCGCCCGGCAGTTTGCCCGGCGGGAAATTCGGCTCGATCGAGTACAGGGCTTTTTCAAACGACTTCTGGTGCGCCACTTCGCGCGTCATCAGGAAACCCAGCGCTTCCTTCACGCCCGGGTCATCCGTCAGGTTGATCAGGCGTTCGTAGACGATCTTGGCACGCGCCTCGGCGGCGATGTTCGAGCGCAGGTCGGCCGTCGGTTCGCCGATGGTGTCGATGTAGGCGGCCGTCCACGGCACGCCGGCCGAATTGACCAGCGGCGCGCCGCCGCCGTACAGCACTTGCGTCACGTGGCTGTCATTGCCCGCCCCCGTGATATTGCGATACAACTCGCCCGCCTGGTCGACACCCTCGGCCAGCCGGCCCTTGGCGCCCTTGTTGAGCATGACGACGATATTGCCGATCACTTCCAGGTGGCTCAGTTCTTCTGTCGCGATATCGAACAGCATGTCCTTGCGGCCCGGATCGTCCTCCGACAAGGCTTGCGTGAAATAGCGGCAGGCGGCGGCCAGCTCGCCCTGCGGGCCGCCGAATTGTTCCAGCATCAGGTTGGCCAGCCCGGGATTGGGCTGCTCCACCCTGACCGTGTATTGCAGTCGCTTGTTGTGTGCAAACATGGTGCTCTCCTCGTTCGCAGCACGCCGGTCTACTCGTGCTGATTCAGTGATCTGTGGATGTCCTTCGACTCGTTGCGCCCCGGCCGGTCGTCGGCCAGCTTGCCCGCTTCGCTCTGCGGCCGCTGCGCCGCGCCCTTGACGTGCGCGTTGTCATCGGGCTGATTCAAGTTGCGCAGGTTTTCCTGCTCCACCGGGTCAGGCCCGCCCTGCGGCGTGATGACGTCGTTGGCCCAGTGGCCGCTGTTGGCATTGCCGCTGGCCTGCTTGCCGCCGCCCTGGTTGGCGTAGGCATCGCCCTGCGCCCGGTTCACATCGCTCTTGTCCATGCGTGTGTTGCGGCCCTGGTCGGCGGGATGCTGCGGTGTATTGCCGTGTTTTTCCTGCATGCGTTTCTCCTCGGTGGGTGGATGAAGTTCCATGCTACTGGCGTGCGGCCGCCGGCAAGATAGGCGCGCGGCGGGCCGGCATGTAGGAAAGTGCCTCGTGCAGCGCCCGATACAGCGGCTCAGCGCCGCCGCAGCCACAGCGCGCCGGCCGCCAGGCCCATGCCGAAGGCGCCGTACACCAGCAGCAGCGAAGGGCGCGACAGGCGCATCTCGTAGCCGGGCTGCAAACGGTGCGGCGTCAGCTGGTAGTCGGTAAAGCAGGCCACGGCCGTGGCGCCGGCCGCCGCCGCCACGGTGGACGCCACGCGCCGCCGATCGAGGATGCGCGCCGCATAGCGTTCGAACAGCACGCCCCAGAAGATGGCGCTGCAATGGTGGATAACGTAGCCGACCAGGGTATGCCTGAGCGTGGCGTCGTCGCGGCGCGCCGCCTGGTCGCCCCACAGCCAGTGGCTGACGGCGTTGACGGCGGCAAATGCGCTGCCCGTTTCGCGCCGCCCGCACAGGGCCAGTGCGGCGGCGGATAGCAGGGAGGCAAGGCTGCCCGACAGGGCGCCATGACGCAGAGAGAGGGCAAAAGAGGGCAAGGCTGGCATGGTTGGTCTCCGTGGTGGATGCGGCAATGAACTGAAATGCAAAAGGCGAATCCAACCCTCATCAGGAGGACATCGATGCGCATACTGCTGACGGGAGCGAGTGGATTCATCGGCACGCATGTTTCGACCGCGCTGCTGGCCGAAGGTTTCCAGCTGGTGTGCACGGTGCACCACGCGCGGCGCCACGCCCACGTCGGCGACGGGCAGCGCGTGCGCCTGGTCGAAGCCGATTTTGCGCATGACACGGCCAAGGCTGCGTGGCTGCCGCGCCTGGCCGGCATCGACGTCGTCATCAACTGCGTCGGCATCATCGCCGAGCATGGCGCGCAGACCTTCGCCGCCCTGCACACGCAGACGCCGTGCGCCCTGTTCGCCGCCTGCGCCGAGAGCGAGGTGCAACTGGTGATCCAGCTGTCGGCCCTGGGCGCGGACGAAAGCGCCGTGTCGCCGTATCACCTGAGCAAGAAGGCGGCCGACGACTTTCTCGCCAGCCTGCCGCTGCGCGCCGTCATCGTGCAGCCCTCGCTCGTGTATGGCGACGACGGCGCCAGCGCGCGCCTGTTCCGCATGCTGGCCAGCCTGCCCGTGTATCCGCGCTTCGGCCGCGCGCCGCAGCTGGTGCAGCCCGTGCATGTGGATGACTTGAGCGACCTCATCGTGGCGCTGCTGCGCGGGGCCGGCGCCGTGGGTGGCCAGAAGACGCGCCGCGTGCCCGCCGTCGGTCCGCAGGCGCTGCCGTTGACGGCCTACCTGGCGGCCCTGCGCGCGGCCATGGGACTGGGTCGCCTGCGCGTCATGCCGCTGCCCCGGTGGCTGATGCCGCCCGTGCTGCTGCTGGCCAGGCTGCTGGGCTTTGCCATGCCGGACCGCGCCACCCTGGGCATGCTCGAGCGCGGCAATGCGGCCGATGCGGGCACCACGCGGCGCCTGCTGGGGCACGCGCCGCGCCCCGTGGCACAGTTCATCAGCGACCCGCGCGGCGCCGCCTTGCGCGCCCGGCTGGACTGGCTGCTGCCGGTGCTGCGCCTGTCGCTTGCCATCGTGTGGCTCGCCACGGCCATTGTCTCGGCCGGCGTGTATCCGCTTGAAGACAGCTATGGCCTGCTCATGCGCAGCGGCGTGCCGCCCGCCTGGGCGCCGCCGCTGCTGGCGGGCGCCTGCCTGCTTGATCTGCTGCTGGGCGTGGCCACCCTGGCGCTGCGCCCGCCGTGGCGGCGCTGGCTGTGGCCGGCGCAGGCCCTGCTGATCCTTTTCTACACCGTCTGGATCGCCGTGCGCCTGCCGGAATTCCTCTGGCATCCGTACGGCCCGCTGACGAAAAACCTGCCCATGCTGGCGGCCCTGTGGCTGCTGTACCAACTGGAGGAAAAATAATGGAATACCTGGTCATCAAATGGCTGCACATCGTCTCGTCGACCCTGCTTTTCGGCACCGGCATCGGCTCGGCCTTCTACATGCTGTTCACCAGCCTGAGCCGCGACGTGGGCGCCATCGCCGTCGTCAGCCGCCACGTGGTGCGCGCCGACTGGCTGTTTACGGCCACCACGGTGGTGTTCCAGCCGCTGAGCGGCTTTTACCTGGCCCACCTGGCCGGCTATCCCTTGAGCAGCCGCTGGATCGTCTGGTCCGTGGTGCTGTACCTGGTGGCCGGCGCCTGCTGGCTGCCCGTCGTCTGGCTGCAAATGCGCATGCGCGACATGGCGCACGTCAGCGCGCGCGACGGCCTGGCCTTGCCCACGCTGTACTGGCGCTACCTGCGCATCTGGGCGGCACTGGGGGTGCCCGCCTTCTTCGCCCTCATCATCGTGTTTTATCTGATGACGGCCAAGCCCGTTTAAGCTCTGCTTGCGTCAGTGTTGCGTCAGTGTTTCGTCAGTGTTTGCGGCCCTGCTTCTTGCCGCCGCCGGCACCCTTGCCGGCACCGGCTTTCGTGTGGCTGGCCGCCTCCTTGCCGCGCTTGGCACTATCATTTTCGGTAGCGGATTTTTCTTCCGTGGCGGTGGCCGACTGGCGGTTCTGGCCCGCCTGCGATTTTTGCTTGTGCATGCTGCTCTCCCGATGCGCGCCTCAATACTTTCAGCCTAGCCGCCGCGGCACCATTGGCCATCGGCGCGCCCGCCGCCACCTTGTAGGATCATGCCGCCAAAACCACCCACGTCTCGTGCAGATGGCGCCACAGCAGCTTGCCGTGCGGCGTTTTTTCATACACGACGGTGGACAATCGCTGCGTGTTTTCACCGCCCGGCAGCGACTGGAACTCACGGTAGGACACTGTGGCGCCGGCGGCATTTTCCTGAATCAGCATCAGCTCCGCAATATGCATCTGCAAGCCCGGACGGCTGCCGCCGGCAGCCTGGAAAAACGTCGCCAGACCGGCGGCATCGAGCTGCTTGCCACCGGGCGAAATCATCGTGAAAGCGGGCGAAAAACGCGCGAGCAGATCGGTGCAATGTCCGGCTGCCGTGGCCTCGCCGCCGAGCCATTCGCGGATCAGCACATGGGTGGACAGCACATCGTCAAAATAGGGGTTGGTAGCGTTCATTTTTGGCGTTCCTGAGGGTGAGAAAAAAGACTGAGCACGGCGCGGTTGTCGATGCGCAAGCACAGCATCAAGGGCAGTACGCACGAGGCGGCGGCGAGGGCGAAGCAGCAGTGGAAAACCTGCGCCGCGCGGGCATGCTGGGCGGGGTCGTCCGGCGAGGCCATGCCGTGCGCCGCCAGCAGGCTGTTGAGCAATACGCTGAGCAGCGCGACGCCCAGGCAAAAGCCCAGTTGGCGGTTGATGTTCCACACGGCGCTGGCCTGGCTCAGCTGGCTGTCGGGCGTGCGCAAAAAGGCCGTGCTTTGTGCCGTGCTGCTGCACAAGCCGCCGCCAAAACCCATCACGGCGTAGGCGCCGGCCAGCCAGAACAGCTGATCCGCCGCCTGCACCCGCAGCAGCATCAGCATGCCTGCCGCCTGCAGCAGCGCACCAGCGATGAACAGCGGTTTCGGTCCCACGCGGCGATACGTTTTTCCCGTCAGCGCGATGGCGCCGAACGAGGCCACGGCCCACGGCAGCATCAGCGCGCCCGCCGTCGAGGCGGACATGCCCAGCACGCCCTGCAGATACAGCATGGCCAGCAGACTCACGCCCATGAAGACGCCGGGCACCAGCAGGTACATCAGCATGGAGATGCGCAGCAGCGGTTCGCTGGCCAGGCGCAGGTTGAGCAGCGGCGTGGACTTGCGCAGCGCGCCGCGCACATAGCCCCAGGCACAGACGGCACCCAGCGCCAGCACGCCGGCGCCAGCCAGGGCATCGCCCGGCGTGCCCAGCATGGTCAGGCCCAGCAACAGCAGCAGGATCGCCACGCAGCCCGCCAGCAGGCCGGCCACGTCGAGCCGCGGGACCTGCGCACGGGGCGGATCAGGGCGCAGCCAGCAAACGGCCAGCAGCAGTGCCAGCGCGGCGAACGGCACGTTCAGGTAGAAAATCCAGCGCCAGGACAGGCTGTCGACGATCATCCCGCCCAGCGCGGGCGAGAGGGCCGGCGCCAGCAAGCCCACCAGCATGATGACGGACGACAGGCCCGGGCGCTCCGCAGGCGGGTACAGTTGATACGTCATGCTCTGCCCCAGCGGGATCAGCAGCCCGCCGCCCAGGCCCTGCACGCAGCGCCAGGCGATCAGCGCCTCGATCGTCGGTGCCAGGCCGGCGCCCACGCTGGCGAATAAAAAAGTTAGCAACGAGGCCACGAACACGGTTTTGCTGCCATAATAGGCAGCCAGCCAGGCGCTGGCGGGAATCACGATGGTCAGCCCGAGGATGTAGGCGGTGCTGATCCAGCCCAGCTGCGCCACCGAGGCGTGCAAGCCATGGCCGATGTCGGGAAAGGCCACGCTGGTGATGAACATGTTGATCAGGTCAACGAAAAACCCCAGCAGATAGATGGCTGCGACCTTTTTGCGGTAGTCCATGGTGCTCCGATTGGCAAACGGCCAGCTTAAGCGCCGCAGGCCAGTTGCGTAACGGGCCAGCCCCGATTACACTGTCAAACAAATTTTGACAACCATCCCTCATCCGCATGCCTTCTCATTCTTATCCATGATCAGTCTTGACCGTTTAGGTATTTTCATCGCCATCGTCGACGCCGGTTCACTGACGGCGGCCGCCGCCGTGCTGGGCCAGAGCAAGGCCGTGGTGAGTTTTAACTTGAAACAGCTGGAGGCCGAACTGGGCGTGTCGCTGCTGACGCGCAGCACGCGCAGCCTGGCGCTGACGGACGTGGGACGGCGTTTTTATGAGGATTGCCAGCGCGTGCTGAGCGAAGCGCATGGCGCCATCGAGACGGCGCGCCAGGGCCACCAGGGCTTGCGCGGCACCCTGCGCCTGACCACCACCGTCGAATACGGCAGCCGCACCGTGGTCCCCGCGCTGATCGCCTTTGCGGCCGCCCACCCGCAGCTGCAGATCCAGCATGCGTCGTCGTCCTCGCATGAAGACCTGATCGCCGGGCGCTACGACGTCGCCATCCGCATGGGTTCACTCAACGATTCGAGCTACCGCGCCGCGCTGATCGAGCCGTACGCGATCTGGCCCGTGGCGTCGCCCGCCTACCTGGCCAGCCTGCCCGGCAAGGGCGTCGCCAGCCTGGACGACTTGCAGCGCGCACGCTGGCTGGCGCACAGCCGCCTGGCGTCGCCCCTGCGCTGGGAAGTGCAGACACAGGACGGCCCGGCCGCCTTCGCCGCGCAAGACGACGCCGTCATCCAGTCCGACTCCGCCTCGGCCCTGCTGGGCTTTGCCCTGGGCGGCTGCGGCGTGGCCCTGCTGCCGCAATGGCAGGTGGAAGGCGAGGTGCGCGCGGGACGTTTGCGCCATCTGCTGCCGCACGTGGTCTTTCCACAGCAGGGCGTGTATGCCGTGTATGCGAACACCCAGCATATCCCGGAAAAGGTGCGCGCCTTCATCGACTTCCTGCGCGCCTTCGTCGGTACGGCGGACTGAGGTTTCACGTGGCGCCCTGGCGCCCTGACAGCCATATCAGCCTGCAAACAGTTGAAATGACAACGATTTCCACGGGGCAAACGCGCGCCTGTTTCGATTTGCACGGCCTACACTGCAGGGACGTTGTTCATCGAATGGAGACCATCATGGCACATACATTGGCAGCAGTTTTCGCGCAGCGCGACATGGCCGAGCATGCGCGGCAAGACTTGATCAACGCTGGCTTTTCCAGCGCCAACATCCGCCTGCACGATGCGGGCAGCGACGGCATGGCGGCGCAGGAGGCCAGCCACGACGGCGACAATCTGCTCGACAGCATCAAGCATTTCTTTTCCGACCTGTTCGGCAGCCATGCCGACCGCCACGTGTACGCGGAAGCCGTGCGGCGCGGGCATATCGTGCTGACACTGGCAGAGGCCAGCGACGCCGACATCCAGCGTGCCACCGACCTCGTCGAACGCTACGCGCCCATCGATATCGACGCGCACGCGGAGCACTGGCGCGCCGGCGGCTGGCAAGGCGCCAGCGCGCCGCCGCAAGACACTACGCCGCGCCAGGGCGCCAGCATGCAGTCGGGCGCGCCATCGCAGCAGGGCAGCTACGCCGGTAACGCCGGGAACCTGAACGAGACGGCGGCATCGCAGCAGTTCGCCGGCGGCATGCCGACGGCCGGCATGGAGACGAATCTGGCCGCGAACGCCGGCGCCACCGTGCGCCGCTACCCCGGCGCCGACAACCTGCCGGGCACCAGCTACGACGAGGAGCAGTACTACCGCAGCCACTGGAGCAGCCAGTACGCAGCCACCGGCACGCGCTTCGAGGACTACGATCCCGCCTACCGCTATGGCCACTCGATGGCGCGCAGCGCCAGCTACGAGGGGCAAAACTGGGAGCAGGTGGAGCCCGAGCTGCGCAGCAACTGGGAGCACACGTATCCGCAATCGGCCTGGGACGACTTCAAGGCGGCCGTCAGGCATGGCTGGGAGCGCATCACGTCCTGAGCGTCAGCGGTGCGCTGGCGCGTGCCTGGCGCTCCTCAGCGCCTCTCAGCGCCCCTCGTGCGTGAGCTTGAGGAAGTGGTTGAGGATGTGGAAGTGGTCTTCAAAGAATTCCTCTTCCATGGCCGGCAGCGCTGCCACCGGCACCCACTGCGCCAGCGCCGCGTCGTCGGCCGCCGTCACGGCCGGCAGCTGGCGCGTCTTCAAGTCAAAATAATGCGCATGCGTGATGGTGCGCCCGCGCTGGCTGCGGTCCGGATGGTCGAACACGGCCACGCCGACCAGCGCCTCGACCAGGGTGGGCGCCAGCACGCCCAGCTGGGTCTCTTCGGCCAGTTCGCGGATGGCGCCCTGCAGCAGGCGTTCGCGCGGCTCCAGGAAGCCGCCGGGCAGCGCCCACAATCCCTTGCCCGGATAGCCGCCACGGCGCACCAGCAGCACGTGGCCGCCCGTCTGCACCAGCGCGTCGACGGTGGTGAAGATGGGCGGATACGGCGCCACGCGCCAGCGCGCTTTATACGCTTCGATGGCGCGGTATTCCTGCACCAGCGGCGCGTACCACGGCAGCAGGGTCCACGCTTTCACATACTGGCTGATGGCCACGGGCAGCAGCTGCGCCACGGCGCTCAGCGATACCGCCACATCCTCGGCCTCGAACAGCACGTTGCGGATCGCCGTGGCGCCGATGGGCGCGCCCGCATCGATCTCCAGATTGAAGAGCTGCCAGTGGGGGAAGTGGTGCAGATAGTAGCTGGTGGCGTCCTTGAAGCAGGCCACCAGCATCACGCGCTGCGCCTTCGGCACGGCGCCCGCCACGGCATGCCGCACGGCGTCGGCCCACAGGCCGTCATCGTAGTAGTCGCGCACGGCCACATAATGCACGCGCTCGCGCTGCGCCTCGGGCAAGGTCGCTGCGATCATGGCGGCGCGTTCCTGCCACGTGAATGGATTTTTCGGGCTGCGCGCATGGAAGGCGGAACCGAGCACCACCACCACGTGGGCGGCGGTGGCCAGCGCCTTTTGCAGCAAGCCCGCATGGCCGTTATGAAAAGGCTGGAAGCGGCCAATCAGGATGGCCGCGTCGGCGGAATAGGCGAGTGTCATGCGTCGTCTCCGGTGGGGTAGTGGGCGGCGATCGGCAATTGACGGCCGCTGCCAAAGGCGCGCGAACGCACGCGGATGATGGGCGCCGCCTGGCGCCGTTTGTATTCATTGCGGGCGACCATGCCAAGGATGCGCGTGACCAGCTGCTTGCCGTCCTCCTGCTGGCGCAGCTGCGCGACAAAGGCCGACGCCTGCGCGCTCTCCGCCAGCGGCAGGCGGCGCCCTTCGATATGCCACTTTAAGATTTCATCGAGCACGGGATACGGCGGCAAGCTGTCCGTGTCGCGCTGGCCCGGCGCCAGTTCCGCCGATGGCGGTTTATCGAGCACGGCGACGGGAATCAGTTCGCGCCCGGCGCTGGCGTTGAGGTGGCGCGACAGGGCGAACACCTCGGTCTTGTACAAGTCGCCGATCAGTCCCAGGCCGCCGTTCGTGTCGCCATACAGGGTGCAGTAGCCCACCGAGATTTCGCTCTTGTTGCCGGTGGTGAGCAGCAGGGCGCCAAACGCGTTCGAGTATTCCATCAATATCGTGCCGCGCACGCGCGCCTGCAGGTTTTCCAGCGGCAGCCCTTGCAGCTTGGCGTCGAAGGCGGCCGCGTAACCGGTCTCGTACTGCGCCACGATGTCGCGGATCGGGTGCGTGTGCAGGGCGATGCCCAGGTTGGCGCACAGAGCCACGGAATCGGTGACGGAGCCGGCGCTGGAGAACACGGATGGCATGGTGATCGCCACGACGTTATCGGCACCCAGCGCTTCGACGGCCAGGGCCAGGGTCAGCGCCGAATCAATGCCGCCCGAGCAGCCGACGACGACTTGCGTGAAACGGCAGCGGCGCGCGTAGTCGCGCAAGCCCAGCACGATCTGGCGCCGGGCGAATTCCACGGCGGGGATGCCTGCGGGGTCGGGCACGGGAAAGGCGGCGCCATCGGTACGCGTAAAGCGGCCCTCGGCAAAGCGCAGCAATTGAAAATCTTCGACGAAGCGGGCCGCCTCGAACTGCAGGCCGTGGTGCGGCGACATGGCAAACGAGGCACCGTCAAATACGAGTTGATCCTGGCCGCCCACCTGGTTGACGAACAGCAGGGGCAAGTTGACGCGCGCGCAGGCGGCGCCAAACACGGCGTGGCGCTGCGCGCGCTTGCCAATGTCGGACGGGCTGGCATTGATGCTGACCACCAGGTCGGGGCGCGCCGCGTGCAGGGTCTCGAAAGGGTTGACGGCGTAGGCGCGGCCATCGTCGTTCCAGCCATCCTCGCAAATCATGAAGCCGACCTTGCAGCCGGCGATGGTCAAGGTGCAGGCGCCGGGCGGGCCCGGCTCGAAATGCCGGCCCTCGTCAAAGATGCCGTAGGTGGGCAGCAGCTGCTTGTAGTATTCGGCCACGATGCGCCCGTCGCGGATGGCCAGCAGGGCGTTGTACAGGGGTTTGCCGATGCCGGGATTGGGCCGCGCCGTGCCGATCACGGTGACCAGCGCCGGCCAGCGCGTGGAGGCCTGCAGCAAGGTGTTCAGCGCCCGCTGCAGGCCGCGCAGGAAGGCGGCGTCCTCGAACAGGTCGCCCGGGTAGTAGGCGCACAGCGACAGTTCCGGAGACACCAGCAGATCCGCACCGTCCTCGCTGGCGCGTTGCATGCGCGCGGTGATGGCGGCGACATTGCCGTCGAAGTCGCCCACGGTGGGGTTGAGCTGGGCAAGGGCGATGGTCAGCATGGTGTTCCTTCATTGGTTACGCTTGAAACCACTATCCTGCCTGAAATATGCCCAATCGTACTGATGCAATTGTGCAAGCCGTTGTCGGGTGCTTCAGTTGCGGACTACCGCGTCTTGCGCCAGGCCCGCAAGCGCGTGCGCGCATTCGCATACGGCGACGACGTATTGAACTGGATCATGCGTCCCATCGTGTAATGCGTGTACCAGGGCTGGCCATACAGTTGCGCATCATCGTGCGCTTCGACCAGCGCCAGCAGCTGATTCTTGGCCACGTCCAGGCGCTGCAGCAAGGCGTCCATGCCCAGCTCAGCATAGTCGGCATAGAAGCGCTGCGCCAGTTTTCCCAGAGCGTTCCACGTGAAACCTTCGGCGGGAAAGGCAATGTCCTCGATGCGTCGCCCGTCACGCAACTGCGCGTGCCAGTGCAAGACCAGCACATTCCAGCCCAGCAGATACGCCAGCAGATCGCACACGCTCATGCGCGTGCCCTTGACGTGGCCTTCCAGCACGGGCGCCCGCGCCAGAGAGGGTGGCACCTGCGCCAGTTCCTGCAGCAGCTTGGCGTAGCTGCCGTCGATGGCGTCGATGAGTTCCTGCTTGCTGTTGGGGATGGCCATCAGGCCCCTTCCTTGACAGGCCGGCCCGCCGCTTGCCAGTGGTCGTAGCCGCTGTCGAGACGGCGCGCGGGCAAGCCGTGCTGGCGCAGGGCCGCCACGGCCTGCACGGACAGCACGCAATACGGTCCACGGCAGTAGGCGGCGATCTCCTGGTCGATGGGCAATTCCGCCAGGCGGCGCTGCAAGTCGTCGAGGGGAATATTGATCGCGCCGGGCAAGTGGCCGGCGGCAAATTCCTGCGCGGGCCGCACGTCGAGCACGGTGATGCTGGCCTCGTGCATGCGCGCGAACAATTCGTCGCCCGAGATGGCTTCCACATGGTCGCCCCGGCTCAGCGCCTGCAATTCGCTGCGCTGGTGCTGCGCATACACGTCCAGCGCAGCCAGCAACTGCACGATGGGGCCGCTACCCAGGCGGTACAGCACGCGCTTGCCGTCGCGCCGGGCCTGCACGAAACCGGCGCGCCGCAGCTGCTGCAAATGCTGGGAAGTGTTGGCCACGGACAAGCCCGTCAACTCGACCAATTGCTCCACGGCATGCTCGCCGTGCGCGATCTGGCCGAGCAGGCGCAAGCGGGGTGCGCTGCCTAAAATTTGGGCAAACTCGGCGGGGCCGGTGAGGAGATCGATAGCAGCGGTTTTCATTGACACGATGCTAGCACCCTTATAACATTCAAGCAATTACTTGAATGAAGACGGGAGTAGCAATGCAAGCACTATGGATCGACGCGCTGGCCATCGGCGTGGGCGCCACGGCGGTGATGGATGTGTGGGCCGTGGCCTTGAAGCGCTTCTGGTGCATCCCCTCGCTGAATTACGCGATGGTGGGGCGCTGGCTCGGCCATCTGCCGCGCGGCACGTTCAGCCACACGGCCATCGGCCAGGCGGCGCCCGTGCGCGATGAAGCCGTGCTGGGCTGGACGGCGCACTATGCGATCGGCGTGCTGTTCGCGGCCGTGCTGCTGGCGCTGGCAGGGCAGGAGTGGGTAGAGGCGCCGACCTTCGCGCCGGCCCTGCTGGCCGGTGTGCTGAGTGTGGCGGCGCCGTTCTGCATCTTGCAGCCGGGCATGGGCGCCGGCCTGGCCGCCAGCAAGACGCCACACCCGAGCGCCGCCCGTGTGCGCAGCCTGATGGCGCACACGGCGTTCGGCATCGGCCTGTACCTGGCGGCGCTGCTGTGGTCGACTATCCGCTGACTTGCTGCTAGCTAGCTCGTCAGCGGCGGCACAGGCGTCGGTGCCGCCGTGGGGGCCGGCGCCACAGCCGACATGACCGGCGCCTCGGGCTGCGCCGGCACGGTGCTCAGCACCATCGTGCTGGGCTTGGCGATCGAGATATGCGCGTCATCGAGGCGCTTGAGCAGCTCGAACAGCAGGGCGCTGCGGATGCCCGACGTCAGGCGCGGCGACGAGGCATAGCCGGTGGCGTTAAACAGCAACAAGCCATTGTCGATGCCGTCCAGCTGCACGCTGGGCGCCGGCGTGTCGAGCACGTCGGGATTGTCGACAAAGGCGGACAGGATCAGCGCGCGCGCCGCCTGTGCATCCGTACCCAGCGGCAACGGCAGCTTGACTTGCACCAGGCCCAGCGGATTGGCCAGGGTCACGTTGCGCACCGTCTTGGTAATGAATTCCGAGTTCGGCACGATCACCGTCGAGCGGTCGCCCAATTGAATTTCCGTGGCGCGCACATTGATGCGGCGAATGTCGCCTTCCACGCCGCCCAATGACACCCAGTCGCCCACCTTGACGGGACGCTCGGCCAGCAGGATCAGGCCGGAAACGAAGTTCTGCACCACGGCCTGCAAGCCAAAACCGATACCCACTGACAAGGCCGACGCCACCCACGCGATGCGTTCGAGACCGATGCCGGCCGCCGACAGGGCCAGCGCCACGGCCAGCACGCCGCCGATATAGCCGAACAGGGTGATGAACGACACTTGCATGCCCGTGTCGAGATTGGTGGTCGGCAAATAACTGTTTTGCAGCCAGCGCTTGAACAGGCCCAGGGCGATAAAGCCCACCACCAGCACCAGCAGCGCCTGGATCATGGCGGCCGGGCGGATCGCCACTTCGCCGATGGCCAGGCCATCCTGCAGCTTGCCGACGCGCTGGAACAGCTCGCCCGGTCCTTCGCCGAACGGCGCCAGCAGCAGCATCAGTGCCAGCAGCACGACGATGGCGCGGCCGATGCCCGACAGCAGCACGGCCGCCTGGTCGCGCGCCTTCGGCGTGGCCAGCACGGGATGGGCCGCGTCCGGCGGCGGCGGCGTCGAGGCCAGCAGCATGCAGATATCATCGACCAGCACCGTCAGCAGATAGGTGCTGCAGAGCACCACGATGACCCAGGCGATCTGCTTGGCGACAAAGCTACCGAAGGCCACGTAGCCGATCAGCAAGCTGATGACGCTCGACGCCAGCGCCAGCCACAGCAGCACCGTGACGCAGCGCAGCCACAGCGGCGTGATCAGATTGGCGGGATCGGCCTCGCGCAACTGGCGCCAGCAGCGCTCGGCGCGCATCAGGCCATAGGCGATCGTCGTGCTCATTACCAGGGCGACGATGCAATTGACGGCCACGGCCGTCGACAGGCCCGCGTTGATGACGATGGTGACGCGCTCCGTCGCCCAGACCAGCACGACGATGAAGGAAAACATGGTGGGGAAATTGCGCATGCGGTGCGCCAGCGCATCGGGCAGCGGCAGCAAACGCCACGAGACGCGGCGCGGCGACAGCAGCGCGTGGCCCAGCCCGGCCGTAAAACCGGCAAAGCAGATGATGCCGATCAAGCTGCTGAGGAAAGTCGAGGTCTTTTCCGACAGGCTGCCATCCCAGCGCAGCCCCATGGCCAGCAATTCGGCCACCAGCCCCGGCGTGGCCAGCACCAGCACGATGACGGCCAGCGCATGCAGCGAACGGCGCAGGCGGCCATGCGGCACGCGCGTGGACGTCACCACCAGCAGGTAGCGCGAAGCCCAGATGCTGATGCCGATGACAGCCACGATGGCGGCCAGCAAGCCGCCCCAGGCCGACGATGGCGTGGCGCGCGCCGCGTTCGCCAATTCCAGCTCCAGCGCCCGCAGGCGCTGCAAATTCTGCGGCAATTCGCCATGCAGCTGTTTCCAGAAGGAACCGGCAAGTATCGACGGCGTGCGTTCGCCCAGGCGCGCCTGCAATTGCGCGCGGCGCACGGTCGACACTTGCTCCGAGGCCTGCGTCGCTTCCACGGCCAGCAGGCGCGCCAGTTTCACCTGCGCATCGAGCGCGCTGCTGGTGCGGTCCAGCTGGCTGCGCTGCGCCGCCACATCGGGCGCATCTTTCGTCCCCGCCGCCGGCGCCCCCAGCTCGGCCAGCCGCGCCTGCACGCTGGTGAGCGTGGGCGCCAGCGACTCGGCCACCTTGTCCGCCTCGGCACTGGCCGCCAGCGCGTCGGCCTTCATCTGCGACAGGGTCGCGTCATCGAGTTCCGCCTCGCCATCGAGCGCCTTCTGGATGGTGGTAATTTGCTTGCGCAAGCCATCGAGGCGCTGGTCGGCCGTGGCCGCATCGTCGACGGGTTGCGACCAGGCGGAGGGGGTGGATAAGGAACAAGCCAGCAGCAGGCTCAATAGCAGCGGCAGCAGCCAGCCACGCCAGTGCGGGCGCGCGGCGCGGGGAAGGGGGGTACGAAAAGAAATCATGCAGTCCTATGGGCCAGGTGAGACGGTGGTATCCAGACGCCATCGTAGCGGCGGGCGCGGCGGTGCAATGCCGGCACACGGCCGGAACGATGGGAAGTACGGGAGTTGCTTAACTGTACGGCAAACAATGACAGACTAGCGCACTCCGGCGATGGATGACGGATATTTTCGTGCGGCAAGGTATTTGACGCCGATGCTCCACCTTAATGCGAGCAAAGCGTTCAGGCAGGTAGCGCCGCTGCCGAAGCAGGCTTAGAACCTATTGCGTATTAGGGTGTCAAACGCTATCCGCGTCTAACCAGGGTGTGGCGATGAGCGGTATGACTAGAGGGTCCGGAGCGATATTTTCCGGGAGTCGTTTGAAGCGGCATGGAACGTAGCCGCTGCGTGAAATTTAATCGCCGTCAACGGCCTTGACCAAGGAAAATGCAATTTCCCTGAACTGGAGTTACCTACTTTGAATATACTAAATAATTGGTTGCCCACCTCACGTAGTCAGTGGCTATTTACTGTCACAGCAGTGATTGGTATCTTGATTGCAATGAAGCTTGCGCAAGGGACCATCTGGCAAGGACGGATTGTTGGTCTGCTTGCCGCTGCTTTCAGCTTCTCGTTGTTTTGGAGGTTCTGGGGTCATTGGAAAGCTTTAAGGTTCCAACTGATGCGTAACGAGATGTATGTCATAAAAGCGTGGCGCGAATTCTTTCATTTAAGCCCAATCGTCAAGGCTTTCCATTTGCTTGCGTTCGCATTCCTCTGTCTGAGTGCCGCAGTGGGCGTCGTAGTCGATGTCAGCGACGCCATGCCAGTTTTATGGGTGAGCGGTGCCATTCTGGCGACGGCAGGCATTTGTGAAATGATGACGCAGACGACAAGATTACTGCAGAAAGCATGGGGTCCGCTCCTTGGCAAAGTGCTGGCAATCTCTGTTGGCGTTGCGCTTACCATGGTTGCTCTTTCACGTGCTAAACAACTGGTGCATTCATTGTCACCAATAGATACAAAGTATGTGGTCGAATTCACCACACTTGTGACTGCATTTTACTCACCCATGATGTTTATCGCTGCCATTGGCGCTGGGATGGCGTTATATGCATGCTGTCACCTATTGGTTTTAGTAATTTTCGCAGCCAGCAGTACTCTGATGTTTCAGTCACGCACATTGTTTGGTGAAAACTGGATGAGCAAGCGGCGCATGTTCTGGTACAGGCTTAGCAAGGGCAAACGGCCTCCGGGAAATATCCTTCCACTTCCAAAGGTTCTCTCGGAGTTCGACATCGCGATGCTGATGTCGCCACTTTCAAAGATTCTCCTCGCATGGATGCTAGCGTACGGGGTCGAAGCGGCTACAACATCTGTTCCAGTCATGACGCCATGGCTTAAAACCGTATTAGTGGAAATGGAATATCGATCAGGTAGCGCTTGTAAGAATCTCGACAAGACTGTACCAGTCGTATACATGGATGACGGGAATGTATCCGTTGCGCGACGCGGTGAAAACGGATACACCTTTACCATAGAAACCTGCAAGTTCTAAGCGGAAATGAAGAACCGAAAGCAATCCAGCTTTCGCCAGGAAAACACGTTTTCTGTAAACTTGTCGGCGCCACGATCGTGGATCTGAAAATGTGGGGGGGTATCAGAATCGCAGTTGGCACGCCGCCCCGGACGACGCACCGGGACGGCATGTCAGCCGCCTGCTAGGAAAGCTCTCGTCGGATGATGTCCGCGCCGGCGCTGAGCGCATTCAACTTGCCGCGTGCTACCTGACGCGACAAGGGCGCCATGCCGCAGTTGGTGGAAGGATAGAGCTTGTCGGCATCGACAAAGCGCAACGCTTTGCGCAGGGTGTCGGCCACTTGCTCCGGGGTTTCAATGGTATTGCTGGCCACGTCAATCGCCCCCACCATCACTTTTTTTCCACGAATCAGTTCAATCAGGTCGATGGGCACGCGCGAGTTGTGGCATTCCAGCGAAATGATGTCGATATTCGATTTCTGCAGCTTCGGGAAAGACTCTTCATATTGGCGCCACTCGGAGCCCAGCGTGTTCTTCCAGTCCGTATTGGCCTTGATGCCGTAGCCATAGCAAATGTGCACGGCCGTTTCGCATTTCAACCCTTCGATTGCCCGTTCCAGGGTGGCAATGCCCCAGTCATTGACCTCGTCAAAGAATACGTTGAAGGCGGGTTCGTCAAACTGGATGATGTCGACGCCGGCCGCCTCCAGTTCGCGGGCTTCCTGGTTCAGGATCTTGGCAAATTCCCAGGCCAGTTTTTCGCGGCTCTTGTAATGGCTGTCATACAGCGTATCGATCATGGTCATGGGACCGGGCAGCGCCCATTTGATCGGCTGGCTGGTTTGCTGGCGTAAAAATTTGGCGTCGTCGACAAACACCGGCTTCGGGCGGCTTACGGCGCCGACAACTGTCGGCACGCTCGCATCATAGCGGTCACGAATCCTGACGGTCTCGCGTTTATCAAAATCCACGCCGCTCAGATGCTCGATGAAGGTGGTGACAAAATGCTGGCGGGTCTGCTCGCCGTCGCTGACGATATCGATGCCTGCGTGCTGCTGCTCCTGCAGTGACAAACGCAAGGCATCCTGTTTGCCCTCGATTAATTCCTCGTCCTGTAATTTCCACGGCGACCAGAGTTTTTCAGGTTGGGCCAGCCAGGAAGGTTTGGGCAAGCTGCCGGCGGTTGAAGTAGGCAATAATTTTTTCATGATGAATGATGTCGTGTAGGTAGGTGAATCAGAGAGCGTAATTGGCAGCCCATTGCTCAAGAATTTGCTTGTATGGCTTGATGAAATGCTCTTCCGTATATTTGCCCTGCTTGACAGCCAGCTGGCTGCGCTCTTCCCGGTCATAGACAATTCGCGTCAAGGAGTAATCCTGGTGCTTCAGGCTAGGCTGATAGCATTTCCCCGCGGCGGAATTGGCGTTGTAAATCTCGGGCCGATAAATCTTTTGAAATGTCTCCATCGTGCTGATGGTGCCGATCAGCTCAAGATTCGTGTAGTCGGCCAGCAGGTCGCCGATAAAATAAAAGGCCAGCGGTGCGGAACTGTCCGGCGGCATGAAGTAGCGCACCTGCAGCCCCATCTTCTCGAAATATTGATCCGTCGGCGAAAATTCATTTTGCTGATACTCGACGCCCAGTACCGGGTGCTGATTTTCAGTCCGGTGATAGACCTTGCTGCTCGAGGCGCTGATGCAGATGACCGGCGGCTTGCTGAAGCGCTGTTGGTAGGCAGGCGACCTGACAAAGTGCTTGAACAGCTTGCCATGGAAATCGCCGAAATCCTCGGGTGTACCAAACGTGGATTGATTATTGTTGTGCTCTGGCAGCAGCACGCTGAAGTCGTAATCGCGCACGTACGAGGAGAAGTTATTCCCCGCGATGCCGTCGATGCGTTCGCCGGTTTTTTTGTCGATGATATTTGGTTTCAATATCTCGATCAGCGGAATATTGCCGCCTTCGACATCGATATTCAATTCGACGGAAATGATTTCAAGCTCGACAGCGTAGCGGTCGCCCTTCGGATTATCCCAGTGCGCCAGGCTGTTGAAACGGTTGTCGATCATCCGCAGGGTATTGCGCAAGTTCTCCTGGCGGCTCGCTCCTCTGGCCAGATTGGCGAAGTTGGTCGTCAGGCGCGTGCTGTCCGATGGATGATAGTTTTCATCGAAAACAATGCTCTTGATGCTGAATACAAAATCTTTGCTCATGGTGATCGGGTGTCCTGATTTCTGCGAATAGATGAATAGTGCGTATTGGCGTGTTAAAAATGCGGACTAAGCCGCGAGCAATTCCTCGGCGGTATCAGGTCTGGCATGACGTGGCAAGGCAAGCAGCGGCAAAGCGCGCTGGACCGCCAGCGTGGCGCGCTCGAGCAGGGCCGCGTCCTGCAGACGGTAATCGAGGAAATCCTTGTCCGTCGCGTAGACACCCAGCGGCAATGTGCGGGCCTGGAAAAAGCTGAACAGCGGCCGCAACTGGTGGTCGATCATCAGCGCATGGCGCTCGCTGCCGCCGGTGGCCGCCAGCAAGATCGGCGTGTCGATCAAGGCATCCTGGTCGATGAAGTCGAAGAAGTGCTTGAACAGCCCTGTGTACGCGCCGCGGTAGACGGGCGTTGCCACCACCAGGATGTCCGCTTGCTCGACGGCGGCGAGTTCCCGCTCCACCGTGGCGGGCAGCTGGGAGCGCCACACGGCGCCGGCCAGCTGCGGCGCGAGCGGCCCCAGTTCGACCAGGCGCTGCTCGCACGGGACGGCGTCGGCGATCAGCCCCATCAGGTGCTCTGCCAGGGCGGCTGCCTTGGAAGGGCGTTGCAGCCCGCCGGATACCGCGACTAAACGCAAGGGACGTGTCATTGTTGCTTTCATATCGATGGATGCGCGAGGGCGGGAATTGCCGACAGCAAGGAAGTGCATGATAGCGGCGGGGATCGATGAAGTATAATGGTCTTATTTCATACATCCATGAATATGGCTCATTCAAATGCTTGAACGCATCCACCTCAGCATCGTCCAGCAAGTCGAGAAACAAGGGTCGTTGACGGCCGCAGCCAGCGTGCTGCACCTGACCCAGTCGGCCCTGAGCCACAGCATGAAGAAGCTGGAACAGCAACTGGGCACCGACGTCTGGCTGCGCGAAGGACGCAACCTGCGCCTGACGCAGGCCGGCCAGTATTTGCTGGCGGTGGCGAACCGGGTGCTGCCGCAGCTGGACCTGGCCGAAGAGCGCCTGGGCCAGTTCGCGCAGGGCGAGCGCGGTGCGCTGCGTATCGGCATGGAATGCCACCCGTGCTACCAGTGGCTGCTGAAAGTGGTGTCGCCCTATCTGGCCGCCTGGCCCGACGTGGATGTGGACGTCAAGCAGAAGTTCCAGTTCGGCGGGATCGGCGCGCTGTTCGGCTATGAGATCGACCTGCTGGTCACGCCCGACCCGCTGTACAAGCCGGGTCTGAAGTTTGAACCCGTGTTCGATTACGAGCAGGTACTGGTGGTGGCCAAGGGCCATGCGCTGGCGTCGACCGCCTATGTGAAGCCCCAGCAACTGACGCAGGAAGTGCTGATCAGCTACCCCGTGGACATCGAGCGCCTGGACATCTACAACCAGTTTCTGTTGCCGGCCGGTGTCACGCCCAAGCGCCACAAAGCCATCGAAACCACCGACATCATGCTGCAGATGGTGGCCAGCGGCCGTGGCGTGGCCGCCCTGCCGCGCTGGCTGGTCGAGGAATATGCGGCCAAGATGGACGTGGTGCCTGTGCGGCTGGGCCTGCACGGCATCGCCAAGCAGATCTACCTGGGAGCACGCGAGACGGACACGGCCATAGACTACGTGAAGGCCTTCATCGCGCTGGCGCGCCAGCCTGCCAGCGCTACTGCGCAGTAAAGCGATGCTCAGCCCCTTGATGCCTCCCGCTCAACCCTGGCCCGCGCACGACATCACGCACGCCTGTTCGCTGGAAGTCAGCACGAAGGATATTGCGGCCTTGAGCGCGGCGGCGTCGCGGATCGTGCCCGGATCCACGATTGCCATTCCCTACCTGCCACGCGAGAATGACGACGCGCGGCTGGCCGCGGCGCGGGCCGTGCGCAAACTCGGCTTTGAGCCCATGCCGCACTTGTCGGCGCGCCGTATCGCTTCGCGCGCCGGGTTTGAGTCATTCGTCACGCGCGTGGCCGCCGAAGCGGGCGTCGAGCGCTGCTTCGTCATCGCCGGCGATCCATCCACCCCGGTGGGGCCGTTTTGCGACAGCGCATCGCTGATCGACACCGGCGTTTTCGAGCGCGCGGGCATGCGGGTGATCGGCGTGGGGGGCCACCCGGAAGGCCATCCGGTGATGAGCAAGGCAGAACAGTGGGATGTGCTTGAACGCAAGTGCCGCAGCATCAGCGCGCGCGGCATGGCGCCCCTGATCGTCACGCAATTCGCGTTTGATGCCGACATCGTGTTGACGTGGCTGACAGCGCTGCGCGCGCGTGGCATACACCATCGCGTGCGCGTGGGTGTGCCGGGCCCGGCCAGCATCGCCGTGCTGGCGCGCTACGCCGCAGTGTGCGGCGTGGGCGCCTGCGCCTCGATGTGGTCGAAGTACGGCGTCTCCATCGGCAAGCTGTTCGGCACGGCGGGGCCGGATGTGTTTGTTGATCGCCTGGCCGCCGGCCTGACAGCGGCACACGGCGAGGTCAGCCTGCACTTCTTTCCGTTTGGCGGCATTGCGCAGTCGGTGAAGTGGGTAGAACAGTATCGTGCCCGCACCGCCCCGGCGGCTTGAGGCCCCTGTATGACGACCGCCTCTCCGGCGGCAGCGCGCCACCGGAGATATTCTTGCCAAATATAGTCGTAAATTAATTAAGGGCCGAAACCCAGAATTGTCACGGCGCGGAACTTGATAAAGTCGTAAATTGGCAGCCCACCATATACCAATCTATAGCGAGGTTGCAAAATAAAGTCGTAAAGTAATACTTTCTGAGGCTGTCGAGCATCTAGCAAACTCATGGCGATTCAGAACGCCCGCGCATCAACAGCGTCATCTTGAAAAGCTCCTCGGCGGCTACGGACATCCAGAAACCGATGCTTTCCTGCGAACCAATATGAAGCTGATCTTGTCGTTGGGTATCCAACCTTGCTGATGTACACTGCTACTGCGACGTTCCCCTATGGGTGGAAAAGCAATTCGTTCCTAGCCCGAGTCGACGCAACCAGAATGGCACTCCACCGACCAGTTGCTTTACCCTTTGCTTGAAAAAGCATTTATCAATGGAAGGCTTACAACATGTCGAGATGTACCGCACCAACAAGAGGCCATCGCACGGCTAGCGCAAGAGCGGAATGCCCGGCATGTAGTAGCCGCTCTAGCGGCTATGGTTCGTATTCATATCCACCTTCGTCGTACTCCTCGGCGGGAAGCAGCGGTGGCGGCCGAAGCAGCGTTAGCGGGTCCAGCAGTCCTAGGCCGCGCTGGTCCCGCACGGGTTCGTCCGTGGTGTACACGGCCGCCGAGGTGCAGACACTGACACCAGTCCGCGAATACGTCGAGAAACGAGCAGTGGAGCAACCCGACCTGCGTGACGTCTTCCTTTGCCACGCGTGGGACGACCGCAATGGGGCCGCCAAAGAGCTTCACAATTTGCTTGTGGCGGCTGGTGTCAAAGTATGGTTCAGCGAGAAAGACCTTGGCCTCGGCGTGCCGATGATGCGCGCCATCGACAAAGGGTTAGCCAACTCGCGCATCGGGCTTGTGCTGGTGACCCCTGCGCTGCTGGCTCGCCTCCCGAAAGAGAGCGTCGCTGACAAGGAACTTTCAGTGCTCCTGGCGGGCAACCAGATCATTCCCATCGTTCACAACACCACGTATGCAGATCTCCGCAATGTCAGCCCAATGCTCGCCTCTCGAACCGGCTTGGACACTGCAGAAGAGTCAATGGCGGCGGTCGCGAAAAAAATCTCCGAATTGGTCACGATCTAATTTCATTTTTCACACCAAGCTTTTCCGGGCTTCCGGGTGTTTCAGCGAGTATGCGCACCACTAACTGCTGGGACGGATCCAACAGGTCAGGTCGTGGGAATGTGGACTTTCGCCGACGTAATTCGCCCGAATTCTAAAGGCTAGACTGGGGGACTATAAGACAGAGTACTTTTTTGGGATGGAGCAGAATGCGCGACTGCCAGTTGGCTACCAATCGGGACGGAAGAGCGATGGCTACGGCTACTCGGATACGTTAAACCAGGCCACAAGTGTGGCCAGGGAAGTTACGCGGGATGCTGTTGGTTACCAGCCTAACGTCTTAGCTTGACCAGCCAGAATCCGAGTGATCTCTACCGAATCAGGAGAGAGACGGGATACGTTAGTGCGATTGTTTACAACCAGTTCCAAACGCGAGCGAACTGACATTGCCATGGAAACCGGCGCCGTCTTTGCCGGGCATTCTTCCACTTGGCTGAACTCGAAGTTCAGCGATAATTGCTTGTCGTCGTGAACATTGTTGAACATGTAAGCTCCCCCTGTGTAAGCACACTTACCTGCGCAAATTTCTAAAAGTCATAGATTATACATGACCTTGTCACCGGAATTCAGTCTAGCAGAATGCTAATTTCGTGCTCGTTCGTTACAAAAAAAATTATAGTCTACGCAACATATCCTCGACGCCATCGTCGGAGAGGACGACATCAACCCTCGTTTGCTGCATCCGAACCTTTGGTGCCAAGACCAGGTGGGGCGACCGGTGCCGCTGCGAGTGAGGCGACGACAGGCGCCGGCGTAGTGATCGGGAAGACCTCATCAAACAGCGTCGCTACTTTCACTTCAAAAACACGATGTGGGTCGATGTATTCATGAATAATTTTAATCGGGAACTCGCCACTGATCGTCCTGTTGGGCACGAAATCGCCGTTATCATTTTTCCGCGTGTCCCGTTGAAAAAAATCTGTGTACATGCGGGGGCCGACGCCGGAAAAATGAACAAATCTTAGTCTGGTGTGTTGCACGGGCGGATTGGCGGCGACAGAATCATTGTCGTGATCTAGAACCTCGATCGCATCCTTGTGCGCTTCCGGCGCAAGACTTTTCTCGTAGGGTTCAATATAGTAGACCTTGTCTATTCCCGCCGCGATGATGTGGCGAGCGCAGTTATGACAAGGGAAGGTTGTTGCGTAAAGGCTTCCTCCCACTGTCGACCCGCCACCCCCGCGAGTCAGAGAAATAAGCGCGTCCATCTCGGCGTGCACTGCTCGCGAAAATTCTATTAGATCAGGAATACCCGACTGCTCGTAGACGAAGTCTGCAATCGCTGCGACATTCGCTTCCGCAATCTTCGCCATGTCCGCGTCCTTAAAGACCTCAGCAAACTTGGTTTCAATCCCCAGTTTAATTTTCGCAAATCGACGGTTTTTTTCAGCGTTGTTTTCACAAATCTTGTGCGTCTTAAAGCAGCGATCATCCGTGGGATTTTCAGAGCTATAGAGGCCACCTTTATACTGTGGGACGTCATTGGTGCCCACCGCGATCAGTCGGCCCGAAACGTCCGTAATCGAGGCGCCAACCTGACGTGACAGGCAACTTGACTTCATGGCTGTTGAGTATGCTACGTACATGGCATGTTCATGCTTAGTGGGCGTGATCGCGTTATCACCGTGCGTCAAATGGATAAAGCGCTCGACCTGGTCGGTAACCAGTTTCTCCACTCCAAACGGATGATGGATAAAGTAATCGGCGAGTTTGAATGCCTTCTCTAATTGCTGACCAAACTTGTAGCCTTCCTTACGGTCACGGTTGACGACCTGGTCGATCAAATCCGGCTTCATGCCATCGTCCTTGAGCCGCGCTCTTCGATTGGCCTCCAAACTCATGACGCCGACGAGATAGAAATTATTCCGGTAAACCGTTCGGAGCAAGACAACCTCATCAGGATGCTTAATCTGGTCGATGAGGTAAGCAATCCTTGGCGGCTCTTTGGTCAGATCCTTTAACTCTGGATCAATCGCTAAGCGGTTTCGGCCTATTTGATTGATGGCGTACTTGGCCATGATGTCATGGCCGTAAAGTCTACGAAGTTCGTTGCCGCCACTCTGATATTTGAGATACCGATCATCCATATCCGATACAGGCACTGTCACCGTTTTATTTTCGATCTGGGCGGCTATAAAGGAACTCATCTTCACGCGAACAACTTGGTATCCTAGCTTGACCAACTGCTCTTCGAATTCAGTGACAATGCTCGGCAAGCCGGAGCCTACCGCGCCCATTACTCCAATCACAAACTCCTTGGACGCGCGACTTTCAAGAAGGCCCACGACGGACCCGCGCGGTATGTTGCTCGTTCTCTGCGGGGATTCTTTAATCTGGGCGCTCATCAATTTCTCTGTAAAATTCTAAGGCGACGATGACGTCGGAAATTTGTTAATTATCAATAACTAAAACAATTCTACCGTAATTTATTGACAAGAATCATTAAAATTGCATTCATGGCGTCGATGGCAGACTTCCTAGATTTGATTGAACGGAAGAAACGGGCCAGCTCGACGAATTGATCATTCGCCACGCGTCGGTAGCGGTCACGTGGTGAGTCTAAAAGAAGTATGACAATGCGGCATTTACGGTACGCGCAAGATACGGGGTGGCCTCCGGTACGCCGGTGAGCTGTGCCACTTCGGCCATAGGCTTGTTATGCGGCGCACTCATTTGGCGGAGCGCGTGCTCTTTATTCTCGTTGGTATATTTTGCCATCGTCAAATCCATCGTCCCAGGGCTGATTAGAACTCCAAATGCGGGAGGCGACAACTATTTTGACAGAGGGGGAACGGATGAAGTTACTAAAATTATCACCCATCTATGACTTAACCCGTTTTGTTTTTATTCCTTACTGACTGCTCGATTGTGCGCCGATCTGACCCAGGATAAATGACCCGCCTGCTCGCAGAGGTATTTTACTCTCCCAAAATGCTATATTTGTCGCCGCGGTTCAATAGAAGTCTCTAAAATTATTAGATCTTTCAGGACAGTTTATGACTTTAACGGTTCGCCAGCACTATGTACCCCGGGTTTATTTGCGAGCATGGGTGGACTCGTCAGGAAACCTGACGGTTCTTAACAAGTCGACCGGAATAAATATCCACCCTCGACCTGAAAACATCCTTCTCGAAAAGCATTACTACGAGGACCCAACCGTCGCACCTACCAATGAGTTGGAAAAGGCATTTCATGAATATGAGGGAGCCTTTGGAGGTCTTTGCAGGCTTCTAACTCAAGTCGAAACCACTGCAATTAACCTAAAGCAGCCAGTTGCAGAAACACTCGCGGACATGTTGTTTGCTCGTCCAGAGCGAGCCGCCGCGTTGAAAAACTTTGCCGCCACTGCATATTTTCGAACACCACTTGCCTTGAAAAGTATGCGTGATCAGCTTGCTACAGATGGTAGCGCTGATGCTCAGAAGGCGTTCTGTCAACTGAACTTTCCCTACGATTTGGGCGCGATGGCGTTCGACTCGACGTTGCTGCAGCGCTTCAAAGACCTGAATATTATGATCGTACACTCCGCAGACAAGCGTCTTGATACAGGAGATTGTTTCTGCGTCCCTATCGCATGGGGAACAAATCATAGAAATTTTGGATACGATATCGGGCGGCACGGCCAGGCTGGGGCGCTATTAAGTATTACGCCTTCTATTGCTGCGATTTTTTTGGCGAATCCAACGGCTAACAAGCCTATCATTTTCGGAAAAGCTGCACCAGCCGATGCGGCACAGGAAATCAATGCTCTGATCGAGTCAAGCTCTGAACGCTGGGTGGTGAGAGGGTAAGAGCACGTGTGCTGGTACTCAAAGACCAGCACCTGGGTCAATTCCACGTCAGCGCCAATAACCGGAAGGATTACACTATGATCGAGTTAGATTCACATAGCAATACAAGTAACGATGATTTCAAGAAGATGTTTCCTGGATGGGTCTTTATCCGTCGTCACTTCTTCGAAATCGCTGCATTAGCAGTTCCACTTATTGGAATCGTCGGCTTTGCCGCCGGCACCTCTTTCGTGGATGGGTGGAATAAGGCTGCTGGGATCAGTTCGAACCTTTTTCCTATTGGCGTCAACGAGACTATATTGTTAGGTCTAAAACTAGAGCGGCCTTGGGAGTATAGCGGTGGCATCGTTGCCTTTGCTGTCGCCTATCTCTACCTGACAGAGGTTTTTAGTGAGTGGGAGCGCGCAAAATGGGGCCGGGAAAGCCATTGGCTGAGATGGAAACGGAAAAAGCTCGCGAAAGCCGCAAGCGTAGCGAGGAAAGTTGCCGGCGTCCAGGGACGTCTGACTGATCAATCCAATAGAGAATGGAAAAAACTTGGTCCTCGGCGCCGCTGGGGACTTCATGAACGGAAGAAAAGTTGGAATTCTAAGCGATGGCAAAGATTTTCCATTCGTGCCGTCGCTCTACCTTTATTTCTATTTGCGATTGGTATCGCGTTATTGTTCATATTTCTATTGAAGGCCTTCATCATCGAAGAGGCTCGTGCGGAGGGCGTTAGGGCTTACGCTCAACTCTATCTCGCGGTGACTGGCAAGCTCCCTCTCAACTTTGAAGATAAGATTACTGAGGCGCGGTTGCGTGAATTTACTTGCTTGGGTCGAGAAAGACTGTGGGAATATCGATCCGTGATATCAACGACTGAAAAGGGGGAGACTGGAGAAGAAGCTCAAGCTTACATCATCCACAGCACAGACAAACTTTTCTTTGTCATCGACGAACTTGGATCAAGTTTACGCTCTTATGGGGATGCAGCATTCAGCCTTCGTGAGAGCTCTAACAGGCCATTATCTACGGTTGCCAAACAATGCAAGTGAATCGCCACGAGTTTGCTAGACACTCACGAGTGTTTCAAAATGCCTTCGTGATCCGTTTGGGTTCGTTAGACAATTCTGAGCTTTAGTTTTCGGCGTTCAAACTACTTTTTTTGCACCACTAAATGCGCGATTTTCCGGGCGTAGTCCTGCGATGTCAGCCCATTGTGTTAGATTGTACTGAACGCTGACCCGAAATTTGCATCGAATTCCGCCCCTCTAAAGGTATGGATTGCTCAGGTGGATCTGAGCCGAGACCTCCTTCCTTTTGCGATGGGCTTAGTCGAGCTGTTCTTGAAGCGATAGCTGTCATTACCAGTTTCGATGATGTGGCAATGGTGCGTTAAACGATCAAGAAGAGCTGTGGTCAGCTTAGCATCGCAAAACACTGAACCCATTCAGAGAACCCCAGGTTCGTCGTGATGATGAGACTCGTGCGCTCGTAAAGCTTGCTGATGAGGTGAAAGAGCAGTGCTCCGCCAGTCTGGCTAAACGGCAGGTACCTGCCTTACGTCCAGCCAGTTCTCCTACTTTCCTGAAACGGCTTGGCACATCGAGCTTTGTCTAAACGCCGTTTCCACTTCCCGCAAACTCAGGGAACTCGGGACTTGTGGCATATTGCACCAAAGGTGACGTTGAAAGCTTCATGGAGAAATCGCCACTTCCTACCTGCCGGTTCGTCTGCTTCCATGATGCAAAGGCCACGTACTTCGCTGCGCGTTCCGCGACTGCATCCGATTCCACCAGTATGTATGCCGCGTTAATGAACGATTCAATCGCGCTCCGGGCGATTGGGTAGAGGTCTCGCACCGGAATCCCTCTCCAGTCAGCGCACCGCAGGATTGTCGTCACGGATTGCCCAGCACACATGGCAATGTGCTGAGAAGTCTTGAGCTTCAGTTCACCAAGGTGGCACTCCAATGACTCACCCCGGAAAGATGTTGGCCCTTGTGTGGCGACATACAGGCTCAGCGTAACGAGTTCAAGTTGTTGGTCTACAATTTCTCGTAGCGATGCCAAGCGATTTTGTTCTTCGGTCACTTGTTTTTGTCCTCGTTTGCGCAGCTTTGCAAGGGCGGTGCGATTACTCATCGGTGAGCTTCGAGTCAACGCCCAACGTCGGCTCCTGGCCGGTTGCCGTCGTTGCCAGGTTCCACCCCGAAGCGGTCATAGAACTACCGAAATAGGCGGATCAATGAAGTGAATTCACAGCCTCTTGGATATCGTTGATCAACAAGGCGAGATCGGGCTTATCGCCGTACATGTCGAGTTCGCGAGTGGCAATCAATCCCATGGACAGCGGCCCTGGCGCTGGGTCGGAAGGATATCCAGACACAAATACTTCGCACCAACCTAGTTGTCGTAGGATAGATTGCCCAGGCGGCCAGCCTTTCTCTGCCAGAGGCTGAATCTGCTGAATAGCTGATTGAATCTTCCGCAAGAGCATTATTTTATCTTCCATTTTTTCTTGCTCGCGCGAGTGACCGCTTGTGGCCTATTGTGTTGAAAAACTATTGGCCAAGAACTGTCACAATGCAATAAATGTA